>Ga0180221_1000109_pt1 | contig 131455 bp, 108 predicted proteins | sample eDN5th37CKraftMG_FD_151339 | JGI IMG/M metagenome (GOLD analysis project Ga0180221, IMG submission 151339) | Enriched Miracle-Growth compost microbial communities from Emeryville, California, USA - eDNA 5th pass 37_C Kraft MG (version 2) (version 2) ... | reverse complement strand
GGTGCTTGGCGCCGCCCTGGGCGGGTGCTTGGCCCCGGCCACCGCGTCCCGGTGTTGCGTGCCCTCGGGGCCTGCGCCCCTGAGATTGACCGGGGCGGCCCTGATCGCTTGTGGCCATGGGTTTGCCGTGCTCCGCCTTGCCGTATCTCCGTCAGGCCGTGTCCCCTCTTAGCCTCGCCCCTGCGTTGCCACCCCTTTGGGGGCTGGCTCGTCAGGGGCATTATTTTTTCTGCTGCTGGTCGTGCCTTTTCGTCATGCAACTGGACCCATCCGGCCACTCATTCTGTACCAGTCTGGCCTCTACGATAGCTGCGGTTTGGTCCTATAACTGGATTCACCTTCCCGATAGACTTGTTGCTCATGTGGTCGCAGGCGCATCGGTTTAAACCAAAAGCATTTCCGATTTCTTGTGCCTGGCCACACATATCAAAACTCGATCACACGAGCAGGTGGCCGTAACGGCTTTGCTGTGCTCCGAAGCGTGGGGCGCCAGGGACAGCCGTAGGGATACCTGTGCCGAGAGACAAGGCACAACAAACAAGGAGACGGCGGTGCCAGGACGTATCACCCTCGAGAAATCATTCAAACCACACTGGGTCTGGGCAATTGCCTTTGGCTCAGCCATTGGCTGGGGCAGCTTCGTTCTGCCGGTGGAATGGATGGAGATGGCTGGCCCCATAGGCGTCATCGTTGGACTATGGATAGGCGCATTGCTGTTGAGCCTGGTTGGCCTGAGCGCCGGGTATCTGGTAAAGGCTTATCCTGTGACGGGAGGTGCGTTTACCTATGCCTACCTGGCCTTTGGAAGAAAGCACGCGTTTCTGTGCGGGTGGTTTCTGATCTTGGGCTATGCGGCCATCGTGGCATTGAATGCTTCCGCATTTGCGCTGATGGTCAAGTTTCTTTTGCCCGATATAGTAAAGCTGGGTTTTCTCTACAGCGTGGCTGGCTGGGATGTCTACCTGATGGAGATCCTGATCGCCAGTGCTGTCCTTATCATCTTTGCGGGGCTTAATATCCGCGGCGCGGATTCTACAGCGCAGACACAGTTTTACTTCTGCGTGCTGCTCATTGCCGCAGCAACCGGTGTGACAGTCGCCATGTGCGCCTCGCCTGAAACATCGATCCAGAACATGATGCCGGCGTTCAAGCCGGGGGTTCCTTCATGGTCGGCTATTGCAGCCATTGTTGCGATTTCGCCGTGGGCATATGTGGGCTTCGACACCGTTCCACAGGCCGCAGAGGAGTTCAATTTCTCGCCCGGCAAGGCTACCTTCCTGATTCTTGCCGCCCTGGTAGTTGCCGCGACGCATTATTCGATCATGATTCTTGCGACAGGTGTTGCCATGCCGTGGATGCAGCTGGTGGATCAGCATTATCTGTGGGGTACGGGCCAGGCTGTCCTGGGTGTGCTTGGCAATGTCGGCCTGGGCGCGCTGGTTGTGGCGCTGTGCATGGGCATCTTCACGGGGCTGATCGGTTTCTACATTTCCTGCAGTCGCCTGATGTTCGCAATGAGCCGCGCCAAGGCATTGCCTCCCATTTTCTCCCGCCTGCATGAGAAGCACTGCACGCCTTATGCAAGCATTATCTTTATCTGCGCCATCTGCCTGTTCGCTCCATGGTTCGGGCGCTCGGTTCTCATGTGGATCGTGGACATGTCAGCTGTCGGAATCTCCGTCGCATTCATCTACTACTGCGCTGTCGCTTACTGCCTGTTCCGCTGGTCTTCCAGCCAGTCACGTACTTCTTTCCGTAATGAAGTGGCGCCATTCAAGAAGACGGTGGCACTGCTGGGCACATTATGCAGTATTGGCTGCCTGGCGCTGCTGCTGGTGCCGGGTTCTCCCGCTTTCTTGGATGCACCGGCATGGATCGCCTTGCTATGCTGGCTTGGGCTGGGGCTGGCGTTCTATCTGACCTTTGGAGAGAAATACCTGCGTACGCCCAAACATGAGCTTGACTCGCTGATCCTGGGCGAGGGCGCAGCGCAACCCGCATAAACACCATGCGCAGCCGCCAGCTCCGGGCAAGCCCGTCCTGAGCTGGCGCGTTTTTTCAGCAGGAGAATATTCTGCGCTCAGGCGATGGTCTCAACAGGAAGCGGATGATCCCGATAGGTATGCACCAGCCCGGGAAACTGCGAGAACGTAATCTTGTAGTCATCGTCCATTGGAAGCACGCGCTCTCCGGTTTCATCCAGGATCACTACGCCTGGTAAGCCTGTCTGGAGCAAAGCATGCAGCGTTTCTGTTTTTGCGTGAGGGTCAAGTGGCAGCAGCGCTTTGCCAGCGGTTTCGATGGCCAGCACACTGACGAGATACTCCAGCGAGTTTAGCGCGCACAGCGCTACCCTGGATCCGGGTGTCGGATCTCTCATCTGCAGGGCAACGGCAAGCGCGTGCACTGCGGTTGCAAGTTCTTCATAACTGACCTGAATATCATTTTCCTGCAAGGCGGTGGCCTGGCCATGTTGTTGTGCCAGGTCTTTGAGCAAATCGAGTGTGTTTGCCATGTGCGGCGATCCCCCTGAAACCGAGTTCCAAGGGCTGAGTATAAGGTTGGCGGGTATATTGCGATGCTGCCCGGAAATAGGGGTTTGCCCTTGGATCTGGAATGTCGCGGCTGCACCATTTTTGCTGGCCCTTGCGTACTATACTTTCCCTCGACAGAATAATTATCAGATACGAGGAGCAAAGGTATGTTGCCGTTATCGCCCAACAGTTTCGAGGACGCTCGAAGCCGTTTCCAGTGGAATATCCCCGAACGCTATAACATCGGGCATGACGCCTGCGGCAAATGGGCTGAAAAGGAGCCGGGCAGGCTGGCACTGACATTTGTCGATGCTCATGGCAAGGCGCACGACTATACCTTCGGGCAGATTTACGAAGCATCCGGACGTTTTGGCAACCTGCTGCTCGCAAACGGTGTGGTTCCAGGCGACAGAGTAGGCATTCTGCTGCCACAGGCACCTGAAACAGCTTTTGCGCATATCGGCTGCTATCGGGCTGGCTGCATCGCTATTCCGCTGTTTTCTCTTTTCGGGGCAGAAGCCTTGCGCTACCGGCTTGCGGACAGCGGCGCGCGTGTTGTGGTGACCAATGCCGAAGGCGCGAGCAAGATTGCGCAGATACGCGATGAGCTTCCCGACCTGCGCATCGTATTCACCATAGACGGGGCGCAGACGGATACTGAGGACCTGCATCGTGAACTGGTGGGGCAGAGCGACGATCTGGCCACGGCGGACACGCTGGCCGACGACCCGGCCGTGATCATTTATACATCGGGAACAACAGGCCAGCCTAAAGGGGCATTGCATGCCCATAGAGTGCTGCTGGGGCATCTGCCTGGTGTGGAAATATCACACAATCTGATGCCGCACGAAGGCGACCGCATATGGACCCCGGCTGACTGGGCATGGATAGGCGGGCTGCTGGATGTGCTGATGCCCGCATGGCACCATGGTGTTCCCGTTGTGGCGCACCGGTTCCAGAAATTCACGCCGGATGCCGCATTCCAGTTGCTGCAGGATTACAAAGTCCGCAATACATTTCTGCCGCCTACGGCACTCAAGATGATGCGCACGGTGGCCAATCCGGAAAGCCGGTGGCGCTACAGCCTGCGCTCAGTGGCCAGTGGAGGCGAGTCTCTGGGTACCGAGCTTCTGGATTGGGGACGCCGCACCTTCGGGCTTACGATCAATGAGTTTTATGGGCAGACCGAATGCAATATGACGGTGTCGTCATGCTCGGACTTGATGCCAGCCCGGCCGGGCGCCATCGGCAAGCCGGTTCCGGGGCATGAGGTGGCCGTGGTGGATGATCGCGGCAATCGCCTGGCCTCGGGGGGAGTCGGCAATATCGCAGTTCGCAGCCCCGACCCTGTCATGTTCTTGCGTTACTGGAACAATGAGCAGGCCACGAAGGAAAAGTTTGTGGGCGAATGGCTGCTCACCGGTGATACAGGCAGCCTGGATGACGATGGCTACGTACATTTTGTTGGCCGCAATGACGACGTGATCACCTCCGCGGGCTACCGTATTGGCCCGGGCGAAATCGAGGATTGCATACTGCAGCATCCCGCTGTGAAAATGGTTGCCGTGGTTGGTGCGCCCGATCCACAGCGCACGGAAGTGGTCACCGCCGTTGTGGTATTGCAAGATGGGCATCAGGGAGACGAGGCCTTGCGCTGCGCCTTGCAGGAGCATGTCAAGACACGATTGGCCGCGCATGAATACCCGCGCGAGGTGTACTTTGTGGAAGAGCTGCCCATGACCACCACCGGCAAGGTCATTCGCCGCGAGCTGCGCACGCTGGTGACCAAGTGGCGGCAGTCGCCCGGAATGAATTGACAGTCCTCGGCAGGACACGAATTACGCCAGGGGACAGGCGCCGTTCAAGCGCATATCTGTCCCCGGCGTTTGTGCATGGACGGTTTGAGGCGGCAGGCTCTGCTGTCGTGCGAGCCTGCCCGCCCAGCCCCACCCATTACTTGCCGGCTTTTTCCATGGCCTGTTTCCAGGCGCCAATGATCTTGTCGTAATCGGCCGCTGCCTTGAGGGGATCGGTGGCCTCGACCTTGATGTCTTTCAGATTGGGCAGATCGGTGAGTTCGGCAACATCAATGTCCGAGCGGCTGGGGCGACGGAAATTGTCGGTGAGCTCAGCCTCCTGGATATCCTTGGACAGCAGTAAATCGTAAAGCTGTTGCGCTGATTTGTCCCCATTCTTCGGATTTTTGATGATGGCGACGGCTTCGGGCGCCACGAATGCACCCTCCTCGGGATAGACGATGCGAATCTCCTTCTGCCCGCCAGCGATATAGGCATAAGCTGCGTATTCCATCGTTATGCCTGCCGCGTATTCACCATTGGCCACGCTTTTGTAGACCTGGGCTGAGCTCTTTGAAATATCTGCATTGGCGACGAGCTTGTCAAAGCCTTTCTGCCCGAAAAGCTGGTACAGGCCGTACATCTGGTCGTAAGTGCTGCCCGAAGTCGCCGGATCGCCGACGATGAGCTTGCCTTTCCATTTTGGATCAAAGAGATCCTCCCAACGTTTGGGCGCGGGTAGATCCTTGAGCTGCTTGTCATTGATCATGATCACCATGACGTGAACGTTGCTGCCTGCCCAGAGATTGTCCGGTCCGATGAAGCGCTGGTCCAGCCCTTTGATCTCGGCAGACTCATAAGGCTGGAAGTTCTGCTTGAATGCGGCCATGGTGCCGAAGCCCGCGCCCCAGACGACGTCGCCAAGCGGGTTTGCCGCCTCGGCTTCGATGCGTTTCATGAGCGCGCCAGTGCCGGAAGTGACTTTCTGTATGGAGAGGTCAGGCGCTTTTTCCCGTGCAATGTCGACTGCGGTATCAATGGTCTGGACATTGTTCGATGTATACATCACGGCGTCGCTGGCCAGTGCCGCAGAGCCCAGCAACATTGAGGCGCTTCCGATCACTGCGGCCATTTGTGTCTTGAATTTTGCTTGACTTAACATGGGGCTTCTCCAGGGTTGGTGGTTCTAACGGCTTGAGAACAGATCAAGTTTGAGGAAACGCACAGCCAGATAAATGGGCACGATGATGACGATCATCAGTATCACCCCATAGGCAGACGCACGGGCCAGATAGCCTGCATCAATCTGGCGGAACATCTGAATGGGCATGGTTTCCATGCCGCCGTAATACAGCACAATGGTGGCGGAAATCTCGGCCAGCGAGGTTACCCACATGAGAATTGCAGCGCCGAGAATAGCGGGTTTCATCACGGGGAGCACGACTTTGAAGAAGCTGGCAATGGGCGACACGCCCAGATTGATGGACGCTTCTTCAATGGAATCCGGAATGCTGTACAGCGAGGCGGACGCCGAACGGATCGAGAAGGGCACCTTGCGCACGAACAGGGCCGCGGCCATGATCACCCATGTGCCGGTCAGAATGATCATGCCGCTGTTGTAGGTCTGGATAAGCGCAATGCCAAGTACTGTCCCCGAAATAGCAAGAGGCAGCATGACTACATAGTCGAGCACGGACACTGTCCATATCCGCTTCTTGACGATGAGATAACTGGCCACTGTCGCGAAGCAGGTGCCTGCTATCGCGGCGACGCTGGCGAGCAAGAGCGAGTTGATGATGGGCTCTGGAGCGGTGCGCAGCGCGCGTTCCATGTTTTCCAGCGTCCATGTCCCGTAGCGCATGACGGGCCCCCGTGCCTTGGTGAATGCCCCGATGATCACGATGACGGCCGGTATCATCGAGAACGCAACGAAAAGCACAGCCCAGCCGGTCAGCAGCACGGATGACAGACCGCGCGTCTTGATCGCTTGTGGCGCGCGGCCTTGATACATCTGATAGGTCTTGCGTTCGACGACGCGCTTCTGCACGAACAGCACGCAGCCGACCAGCACGACGGATACAACTGCAAGCACGCTTTGCATGATCGGGCTGCCGCCCATTTCCGAGAGGAAAGTGGTGTAGGTCAGTGAGGAAAGCACATCGATTCGACCACCCAGAATCATGGGAATGGAAAAGTTATCCACCGCCAGCGTGAATACAATCATCGCATTGAGCAGCAGAGCTGGCGCCAGCACAGGAAAAGTAACGGTCAGCGCCCGGCGAAAATTGCTGGCGCCGAGATTGACGGCCGCTTCTTCGATCGATCCGTCTATTGCTTTCAGTGCGGCGAGCATGCCGATGTAGACATAGGTGTAGTCGTTGAGGATGAGCGTGTAGATCATCCCGAACCAGCCATAAAAGGAAGGCAGGTCTATACCTACGCTTTCCAGCGCATGGCGGGCAATGCCATTGTTGCCCAGCAGCATAAGCCAGGCCTGGGAGACCACAATATCGGGCAGGATGATGGTCGCCAGCGGGAGCAGCGCGACCAGTGTCTTGCCTGGAAAGTCATAACGCGCGACGACATAAGCTAATGGCGCGCCCAGCAACAGTGTCCCCAGTGTGGACGCGATGCCCAGAATGACAGTGTTGCTGAAGGCCGTCGTATAGCGGGGCGTACCGAAGAATTGCCGGAACCCTTCCATGCTGAAATGGCCTGTCTGCGGATCCAGTGCGCTCTGGTGGAACAGGGCGAACAATGGCCATACGACCAGCGCTAACAATACCAGCAGGCAGAACACCGAGGGCAGCAGCCATGGCGATCTCGATTGGGAAAACAGACTTGACCATATTTCGGGCTTGCGGCGCGCGTGCGGGCTGGCGTGAGCAGTCATGGCTCGCTCCGGTTCAGGTTGCGACCAGCCGGCAGGCGCGGCTGAAGCTCAGGAAGACCTGAGCGCCCGGTAAATAGGACGGATCATCCGAGGCAGGTACGTCGACATTGACGCCGGAGCCGTCGGCCAGCTGCAGCGCATAGGTTGCCTTGAAGCCGAGATAGCGGCGGAATACCACCTGTGCCGGGATGCGGTCGGGCTGTTCGCCATCATCATGCATGGCGATATGCTCGGGGCGCGCGGCCAGGCAGGCGTCCGGCCCTGGCGTCGGGGCGGCGATGCTGATGCGGCCCCCAGGGATATCAATCAGCAGGGAGTCTCCGCGTGTTTCCTGGGCCAGTACTTTGACGAGATTCGCCGCGCCGATAAAATCGGCGGCATAAGATGTGCCGGGGCGGGCGTACAAGCCTTCGGGCGTATCGAGCTGATCTATTGTTCCCTGGCGCAGGAGGGCGATCCGGTCAGACATGGATAGCGCCTCTTCCTGATCGTGCGTCACGAATATGGCTGTAATGCGGGATTCCTGCTGAAGTTGCCGAATTACGTCGCGCATCTGTATGCGCAGCTTGGCGTCCAGGTTGGAGAGCGGTTCGTCCATGAGCAGCACACGCGGCTCAATCACCAGTGCGCGCGCCAATGCTACTCGCTGGCGCTGGCCGCCCGAGAGCTCGCCGGGGTAGCGCGTGGGCAGATGCCCAAGGCCGACGCGCTCGAGCATCTGACTGACCTTTTCCTGAATCTGTTTGCTGGTAAAGCGGCGTACGCGCAAACCATAGGCTACGTTGTCAAATACCGTCTTGTCGGGAAAGAGCGCATAGTCCTGGAATACCATGCCCGTCTCGCGCTTGTGAGGGGGAAGACGGGTGATGTCTTCGTCATCCAGCAGCAGACGGCCTTCCTCGGGAATGATGAAGCCGGCGATCATGCGCAGCAGGGTAGTCTTGCCGCAGCCGCTGGGGCCCAGCAAGGTAAAGAATTCCCCATGCTCGATCGAGAGGGAGAGTTTGTCGATGATGGTGGCGTCGCCATACCGCTTGGTGACGTTTTCTATGGTTATTCTTGCCATTCTTCTCTGACGTCGCGGACGATGGATCAGGCCAAAGCATAACCTATTGTTGCAGAATGATGACATCGACTGCGATGGGGCGTGCCGCCAAATGTGTCCGTAAAAACCTATTGACACGGCCAGGGCTTAAGGCGCACATTAAAAAAAGGGGGACGGCAGACCAAGGCCTGCATGTATGTCCCGCTGATTCTTCCAGAAGCTCGACACGATAGCCGGGGCCGTATCCGGTGGTACCGGAGCGTGCGATAAAAACAATGCCCGCAAAGGGCAGGCAAAAAGCATTGGCTCTCTGGAGGGCGCGGCGGCAGTCATGCATAGGGGCCGGGTGTAGGAGGAGTCCCATGGAGCACAAGAACAAATCGGGCGCAATCAGCCGTCGTGCCGTATTGCAGCTTGCCACCGCGACGGGCCTGGCCCAGCTGGCCCCGCCGCTGCTGATTCAGGCCAGAGGTGAACAGTCTGTCAAGCTCGGACTTGATAACCCGCTTACCGGCACCTACGCGGCAACGGGCAAGAACGAGCTGAGTGGCTGCCAGCTGGCTGTTGAACAGATCAATGCCAAAGGCGGCATTCTTGGCCGACCGGCTGAATTGCTGATCGAAGACTCCACCAGTGGTGATGCGGGCACGGCAGTCCAGAAGGCCCGCAAGCTCATAGATCGCGACAAGGTCAATTTCCTGTTGGGCAACGTGAATTCCGCGCTGTCTCTTGCGATGGCTGAGGTCAGCTACGAGAAGGGCGTACTGCACGTGGTGCCTGGCGGGCATACCGATGCGGTTACCGGCACCTCATGTCACTGGAATGTGTTCCGGGTCTGCAACACAACCCGTATGCTGACCAATGCGATAGCCAAGACCCTGATGGAGAAATACGGCAAGAAGATGTATTTCCTGACATCGGATTATGCATTTGGGCATACGCTGCAGGATGGCTATGACGCAAACCTCAAGCAATTCGGCGGCACCAAGCTGGGCGAGGATCTGATTCCGCTGGGCACGACAGATTTTTCCTCGTACCTCATCAAGGCGCAGGCGACCAACCCGGACATCATTGTGTTTCTGATGAACGGCGATGATCTGCTCAACGCGCTCAAGCAGGCGGTGCAGTTCGGTCTGGACAAACGTATTCATCTGGCGGGCGCCAATACCGAGCTCGAAGTGCTGGAAGGGCTGCCGCCCGAAGCGCGAATCGGCGACTGGGTGGCCGAGTGGTATCACGTGCAGCCCAATGTCCCGCATGTGGACGAGTTTGTGGCTGCCATCAAGAAGAAGACAGGGCGGGTGCCCACGGCGCGGACATGGTTTGGCTATGTGGGCGCATGGACTTGCGCGCTGGCGGCCAACGGCGCCAAATCTCTGGAGGCGGAGAAAATGGCGCGCGCGCTCCAGGGCATGAAACTGCCGCCCGAGGTAGGCCTGATGCCTGATACGCCGTTCTATCGTGAGGGGCAGAACCAGCTGATCGGATCGCTGTACGTGGGGCATGCGCAGGCCAAAGGCCAGGCAGGCGAAGACGATCTGTTCCATGTCGATACGATTGTGCATGGCAAGGACGTTGCCGGCACAGTGGAAGAATCGGGCTGCAAGATGACCTGGCCCAAGGCCTGATCCGGCAAGCGCAGTCTGCCAGGGGCGGTGTGCCGCGCATGACACGCCGCGCCGCGGGGCGGTACCGGACCGAGGGTCCGCATCATCACGGAACACTGCATGACAGAGCTAATACTTTTCAATGTATTCAATGGGCTGATTGTCGGCGCCTTCTATGCGCTGATGGCGCTCGGCCTGTCCCTCATCATCAACCTCACCAGCGTCATCAATTTTGCCCATGGCGGATTCCTGGCCCTCGGGGCTTATATCGCCTACGAGCTGGCGCCATACCTGGGGTTCTGGGGCGCCCTGATTATTGCGCCAGTGCTGACGGCAGTGCTGGGGCTTGTGGTTGAGCGGCTGATGATACGCCGGCTCTATGGGCGCGATCCCCTGTACAGCCTGCTGCTGACCTTTGGGCTGGCCTATGTGTTCGAGGATGGGCTGCGCTATATCTGGGGCGCCCAGAGCCTGCCCTTCAAAGTGCCTGACTGGCTGATGAGGCCGCTCAGCACTTATCTGTTCTTCCTGACGGGCTATCGCGTCTTCATGGTGGTGCTCGTGGCGGTGGCTGTGATCGGGCTGTTTCTGATCCTGACACGCACTCGCCTGGGCATACGCATACGCGCAGGCACCCTGGATCTGGAAACGGTCTCGGTGCTGGGTGTGAACGTGAGGATACTGCGCAACCTCAACTTTGGCCTGGGCATCTATCTGGCGGGTCTTGCGGGCGTACTGGCCGCAGGGTTGCTGGGCTTGCAGCCGACCATGGGGGATGCGCTGATTATGCCAAGCTTCGTCGCCATTATCGTTGGCGGTCTCGGCAGTCTGGTGGGTACGCTGCTGGGCGGTTTGCTGATTGGGGTCGCAGCGGGGCTGGCGACGGTATATGTGCCTTCCGCATCGGAGGCCATCATCTACCTGATGATGGCGGTGGTTTTGCTGGCCAGGCCAAGAGGCTTGCTGGGTGAAGAGGGGATGAACCTGTGACTGAGCGCAACAGCAAGTTAGTCTGGAATGTCATTCTGTGGATTGTGTTGCTGACCATGCCGTACTGGATGAACGCCGTGGGCGGATACACCGGCCTGGCCACGCGAGTGCTGGTGCTGGGGCTGGCGGCAATGTCGGTGAACTTCCTGCTGGGGTTCACCGGGGTGCTGTCATTTGGTCATGCGGCGTATTTCGGCCTGGGCGCCTATGGCGTAGGCATGATACTGAAATACATCGCGCCAAGCACGCCGCTGGGCATACTGGTGGGCGTGCTCGTAGGCACGCTTGGCGCCGCCGTGGTGGGTGCGCTGATCGTCAAGTTGCGGGGTATTTATTTCGCGATGGTGACTATCGCGTTTGGCCAGATGTTCTATTTCATCGCGTTCCGGTGGAATACGGTTACTGGCGGGGATGATGGGCTGAACGGCTGGCGGCGCATGCCCATAGACTTGGGGCTGGGCAGGCTTGATATCGCTTCCAGCGGCCAGACCTATTACTACCTGGTGCTTGCGCTGTTTGCCCTGTCGGTAGGCATCATGGCCCTGATCCTGCGTTCGCCCTTTGGCCGAACACTTCTGGCCATACGCGAAAATGAACGGCGGGCGCGCTTTCTGGGCATACCTGTGGAGCGGCATATCTGGATCGCCTTCATCATTTCGGCGGCGTTTGCCAGCCTCGCGGGCGTGCTTTATGCCTTGCTGAACAACTTTGTCGACCCACGTTCGCTGCACTGGACGCTTTCGGGCAACTTCGTGATCATGGCGGTGGTGGGCGGGATGCGCTCGTTCTGGGGGCCTTTGATCGGCGCCGCGATTTTCGTCGTGCTGCAGGATTACGTTTCCAGCTATACACAGAACTGGATGTTTTTCATAGGTATTTTCTTCGTGCTGATCGTGCTGTTTTTCCCGCGCGGCGTGCTGGGGATGATACGGCGGAGGCAGTCATGAGCATGCTGGAGGTCAAAAGCGTCACCCAGAGGTTTGGCAGTCTGGTGGCTGTGAACAATGTATCGATGGCTGTGGAAAAGGGCGAACTGCGCGCGCTCATAGGCCCGAATGGCGCAGGCAAGACGACCTTCTTCAACCTGATCAGCGGTTTTTTCCGACCGACGGCGGGGCACATCTTTCTGGAAAGGAAAGATATCACGCTGACAAAGCCGCATGAGCGGGTAGCCATGGGCATGGCGCGTACCTTCCAGGTCACAGAGATCTTTCCGGAACTGACGGTCAGGCAGAACCTTCGCACACCCGTGGAGCTGGCCATGGGCTGGCGGCTGCGGCCCTGGGCCAGCAGTGCGGACGATGCGCGCGCCCGCGCCCGTGTTCAGGAACTGCTGGAGCTTGGCGGGCTGACGGCCAATGCGGACAGGCTGACGGGGGAGCTCTCGCACGGCGACCAGCGCGCCACGGAAATCATGATGGCGCTGGCGTTGCAGCCGCGGCTGTTGCTGCTGGACGAGCCAACTGCAGGCATGGGCAGCCGCGAAACCTACAGCACGGCAATGCTGATACGCCGTCTGCATCGGGAGCAGGAACTTACCATTGTGCTGGTCGAGCACGACATGCGGGTAATTTTCAACCTGGCTGACCGAATCACCGTGCTGGCCGAAGGGCAGGTGCTGGACGAGGGTACGCCGGACGATATCGCGGCCAGCGAGCCCGTGCAAATGGCCTATCTGGGGAAAGCGGCATGAAAAAAGGACGTTTCATTGTGTGCGGGCTGCTGGCCCGTTACGCCGCCTTTGTTTGTGAATCTGCCGGCCAGGCTGGCCAACGACAGACAGGAAGCTTGGATGAACGCACTTGAAGTCAAGGACTTGCATACCTATTATGGCAAAAGCCATATTCTGGATGGGGTGTGCCTCCATGTAAAGGAAGGTGAGCTGGTGACACTGCTTGGCCGCAATGGCGCGGGCAAGTCGACCACGCTGCGCAGCGTGGTTGGCCTGACGCCCGCGCGAAGCGGCAGCGTGAATATCTTTGATCAGGATACGACGCGTTGGCCGCCATATCGCATCGCGGGCAAGGGCGTCGGGTTTGTGCCCGAAGGCAGGCGGATATTCGCCAACCTCACCGTGGACGAAAATCTGAAGGTGCCTGTGGAGCGGCCCGGGCCATGGAATATCGCCCGGATCTACAAGCTGTTTCCGCGCCTGGCTGAACGCAGGGGCAACAAGGGGCGGCAGCTGTCCGGTGGCGAGCAGGAAATGCTGGCGATCGCCCGCACCTTGCTGCTCAATCCCAAGCTGTTGCTGCTGGACGAGCCCTCGCAGGGCCTTGCACCTTTGGTGGTTCAGGAGGTGTTCCGGGTCGTCAAGGCAACCCGGGACGAGGGCACCTCCGTGCTGCTGATCGAGCAGAATGTCAGGGCTGCGGTGGAGATCGCGGATCGGGCTTATGTGCTGGACGACGGCAGTATTGTCTATGAAGGCTCTGCCGCTGAATTTGGCCAGGACGAGGAGCGTGTTCGCGCGCTTGCCGGCGCCAGCGCGGAAAAATGGAGTGAAGAAGAAATTCAGTGAAAAAGCCGGCGTGAGCCGGCTGGTTCTGGGGTGTAAATGATGGCGGCCCTGTCCGCGCAGCCTATGTCGCAATACTGAATCTGCTTCAGTGCCCGGTTTTTCTTGATGGGGCGCCATGCTTATGCGTGGATACTGGAAGCCCGTGGCTTACTTCGCTTTGGCTGCTGGCGATGCGGCCGCTTTCTTGGCTCCTGTCTTGTCCGACTGTTTATGATGGTGATGCCCTGCCGAGGCATGCTTGGCAGAAACCGGGGCCGTGCCGACGGCTTGCGCCGCATTGGCGGTGGGAGCGAGGCCAATGCCAAATGCCAGGGAAGTTGTGGAAAGAACGATAGCGATGCGTGAGGAACTGTTCATGTGATGCGCTCCTGAAGTGTGCCCGATTGCTGGTGCCTTCGGGCAGAACGGCGCGAGAGGAGCCGTTCTTTCACCTCAGAGCATTCCGTCTTGCTTTGGTTCACCTGCAGGTACCGCTGGAAGCGGCGACATGGTAAGCCTTTGCAACATGACGTCTGGCTGAAAAACAAGACAGCGTCCGCCCACCCGAAGGTTTTCGGGACAGGGCGTGGACGCAATTAGCAACTATGCTGAAAAGAGGTTGAATGCTGGATTGCTGTGTGTCACTTTGCCTGTAGCGGCTGGAGCTTGGGTTTACGATATTGCGCTTTCTTGTCCATTGCCGCTGCGCTCAATGCGGAGATGATGCCGACAATGATGGTGTACGCCACCACCAGCCATGGCGAACCGCCGTTGGCATGGAGCAGGGCAGTGGCGATCATGGGGGTGATGCCCGACGCGAAGATGCCTGAGAACTGATAGACAAATGAGATGCCTGTGTAGCGCACATCAGTATCGAAGAGTTCGCAGAACAGCGCAGCCTCGGGACCGTAGACCGAGGCGTACAGTATCCCGAAGGGAATGATGATTGCGAGCCAGATCAGCATCAGGTTGTCACTGTGGGTGTTGATGAGCCAGAAGGCGGGCAAGGCAGAAACGCCCGTGATCAGCGATCCCCAGAAGTAGACCCGTGTGCGCCCGAGGCGGTCAGACAGTGCGCCGAAGAAGGGAATGGTAAAGCACATGACCACGGCGGCAGCCATTACACCTGTGAGCGCCTGGGTGCGCGAAAGATGCAGATGGTCCGTCAGGTAGCTGATGATGAAGACCCCGAACACATTGAAAAAAACCCCGTCGATGTAGCGTGCGCCCATGCCCTTGAGGATGTTCGCAGGGTAACGCTTCATCATGTCGACAAAGGGAATGCGGCTTTCAGCATTGCGCTTCTTGACCTGCTCGAACTCGGGGCTTTCCTTGATGGTGAGACGGATGTACATGCCCACAAAAACCAGCAGGGAAGACAGCACAAACGCTATTCTCCAGCCCCAGGCCAGGAATTGTTCATCAGACAGCAAGGCCGACAAGAGCGCGACTACCCCGGACGCCAGACAAAGACCAGTCGCCAGGCCGACTTGCGGCCAAGAGGCGAAGAAACCACGCCTCTCTGGCGGCGCATACTCGTAAGCCATCAGTACAGCGCCGCCCCATTCGCCGCCCAGGCCTATGCCTTGCAGGATGCGGCAGACCAGCAGCAGTATGGGCGCCCATATGCCTATACTTGCATAGGATGGGATCAGACCGATGGCGACGGTCGAAATTCCCATGATGGTGAGCGTGAGCACCAGCATGCTTTTGCGGCCTATCTTGTCGCCGAAGTGGCCGAAGATCACACCGCCGAGCGGACGCGCCACAAAGCCGACAGCGAAAGTGGCGTACGCCAGAAGGGTGCCGACGTAGGCATCTTCGCTCGGAAAATATAGATGGTTGAACACCAGGCCGGCGACGACCCCGTAAAGAAAAAAGTCGTACCACTCGATCGTCGCGCCGATGACCGACGCGACGACAACCCGTTTAACTGTATTGGTATCAGCCGTCATTTATGTGTCTCCAGAAGGTGAGCGGGGTTTGTTTTGCCCCTTTTCGGTATCTCGTGCCCACGCAAGGACGGCATTGCGCCTGCCCGCGTGTGCGATAGAACCTGCACCCAGTGCGCGCAGGGTGGCTGGCCATGTTTTCATTGCCGGCCGGCATGCTTTTGCCTAGGCCGCGAGACGGCTATGGAGCGCCGCTGTGTCTTGCGTCGCGGCCTGAAGCGGGCTTTCTTTCATTGCGTCTTCAAGAATGAATTCAGATGCGCGCTCCGCCACCATGACGATGGGAACGTTGGTGTTGCCCGAGACCAGCGTGGGCATGATGGATGCGTCTACCACGCGGAGGCTTTGTATTCCGTGGACGCGCAGGCGCTCATCAACAACAGCAAGAGGATCCCCGGACAGGCCCATGCGGGCGGTGCCTGTGGGGTGGAATATCGTGGCGCCATATTCCCGGCAGAAATGAAGAATCTCGTCGTCGGTGCCGACATCACGGCCGGGGCGGAACTCGGCCTTCATCAGGCTCTTCATGGGCTCGGTGTCCGCAATGCGGCGGGCAAACTTGACGCTGGCGATGGCGGTTCGGCGATCAAGGTCTGTCGACAGATAGTTGGGCTGCATGCTGGGTGCCTCAAAGGGATCTTTCGACTTGATGCGCACATAGCCTCGCGATTCGGGTCGCAACTGGCAGACGGAATATGTGCAGCCCGAAAAATCGTGCACCTGGCCGCCTGCTAGGTCTGCGGACAGGGTTCCAAAATGGAACTGGATGTCTGGCGTGGGTGATTCATTGGGCAGCACGCGGCAGAATATGGCGCCCTGGTTGATGCCGATGGCAAGCGGGCCGCCTCGGAAAAGCGCCCACTGCATGCCCATCTTGGCCTTGCCCCACAGGGATCTGAGCTGGTCGTTATTGGTGATGGGCTTGGTCACTTCATAGATGAGGCGCAGCTGCAGGTGATCCTGCAGGTTTTCGCCGACGCCGGCAAGCTCATGCACAACAGGGATGCCGAACTGGCGCAACAGCCCAGCCGGGCCGATGCCAGACAGCTGCAGCAGCTGCGGCGATTGCAGTGCGCCCGCGCTCAGAACGACCTCGCGGTTGGCGCGCAGCGTGCGCAGCATTCCGTGCTGGCGAAACTCCACACCGACGGCACGCCGTCCTTCCATCAGGATGCGCGTGGCCTGGGCTTCTGTCTCTATGCGCAGATTGGATCGGCTTCGGGCCGGGTTGAGATATGCGACCGCGGTCGAGCAGCGTTTGCCATTGTGGGTAGTCAGTTGGTAGTAGCCGGCGCCTTCCTGATCGCCCGTGTTGAAATCTGAAACGCGCTTGATGCCGTTGTTGACTGCAGATCCGATAAAAGCCTCGACCAGCTCGTGGCGGGTTTTGATGGAGGTAGCATGCAGCGGACCAGATGTGCCGCGGGTCGGGCCGGGGCCGAGGTCATTGTTCTCCAGCTTGCGAAAATAGGGCAGGCATTCATCCCAGCTCCATCCTTTGTTGCCCAGCGCGCCCCAGTGATCGTAATCCTGCTTCTGGCCGCGCACATAGATCAGGCCATTGATGGAGCTGCATCCGCCCAGTGTCTTGCCTCGTGGCCAATAGATCTTGCGGCCCAGCATGTTGGGATCCGGATCTGTATAAAAACCCCAGTTCAGCTTTTCATTGAACATGGTTTTGCCGTAACCGATGGGGATATGGATCCACATATTCCTGTCGGGTGGTCCGGCCTCAAGCAGACATACGGAATATCTGCCGTTTTCGCTCAGCCGGTTGGCCAGGACGCAGCCGGCGGAGCCGGCCCCGATGATGACATAGTCCACAGTTTCTGTCGTTTGCTCCACGGTTTCTCTCTTTTGTTGCCTTGGCACGTGCGCCGTTGCAGGGGGAGGCAATTGGGTGCCGGCTTTTGGGGCCAGCAAATTGCCTGGCTTGCGGGAAGGCGCGTATTGCTTTGTTTTTGAGTGGGGCCAGTGTGAGCTGTTTGAAATTGGCAAACTATAGGGTTAATACTATAAAACCCATTTATGGAACGGAAAGTATCATTAACGTTTCATTCTGGTTGCGGTAAAGGGGGGCAGACAGGCTCATGGACGACGATGTATCGCGCCATCTTCGCGTGCTGGGGGTAATGGAGCAGCTGGCAAATACGATGTACCCGCAGACGCTTGCACAACTTGCGCAGCGCACCGGGCTGCCCAAGACGACGCTGATGCGTATGGTGCACGCGCTGGAAAAAGCAGCCTATGTCACGCGCATCCCGGGCGATATGGGCTATGTGCCTGGCCCGCGCGCCCATCACCTTGCCGCATGCGTGATACGTACGCCCCATTTCCTGCGGGCCTGCAGACATGTGCTTGGCAGGCTGCTGGGCATTACCGGCGAGGCTTGCAATCTGACCGCACCCGCGGGCGACGCTGTGCAGTATCTTGCCCGGGTCGAGAGCCCCGCCTCGATGCGCCTGCAGTTGCATATGGAAATAGGTGCAAGGGTGCCCTTGCATTGCACCGCCAGCGGCAAGCTGTTTCTGGCATGCATGCCTGACATGCAGCGCCAGCAGATGCTGGATCGTACCGAGCTTGAACAGCTGACGCCGCGTACGATATGCGAACGCGACAAACTGGAAGAAGCTCTGCGGCGCATTCGTGTGCAGCGCATAGGTATTGACGACGAGGAGTTTGTGCGCGGCATGGTTGCCATCGCCGTGCCTGTGTTCGATGCGGATGGAAATGCGCTGGCGGCTGTCGCCTGCCACGCCGCCACCGCCGAGAAAAACTTGCGCGAGCTGCTTGAGTTTACCGAGCCCATGAGGCAGGCAGCGCAGGAGATGAGCGAGGTGTTTGCTGCTCAACGCGAGCAGGCTCAGGCACAGCCTTGACCACGCGCCAAAGCGCGCCGTTCACGGCGAGGTCAAGCCAGGCCATATCAATGCGGCGCCAAAGGCGCCCCTGCATTGTGGCGGAGAAGCTCCAGCCCCAAGGCTGGGGTTCTTCACATGTTGCGTGTCCCTGCGTCGGACATCGCCCTTCAGATTCTCCTGCGCAGCTGCATGGTGATTTCTGTCTGTTTGTAGCCAAAGGCCCAATCGAGGTTGCTGCTGTTTACCGTGTGCCGTATGCGCAGCTCGGGCGTCATGCCCGCAATTTTCCAGGTATGTGCGCCAATTGCTGCCATATAGATTCTTTGCGTATCGGCGCGGCGGCGCCCGAGAAAGCCATCATGCGCATCGTTTCGGCTCAGGCGATATATGCCCTGCGCATTCACGTACATGTTTCGCCCGCCCATGAGTGCATGAGCTATGCCTGTGCGCAGCGCAAGTGCTTTGTTGCTGGCCTGCGGCACCGCATATGATTTGCGTGTGAAATCGAGACCGGCGTGCATGGATGTGAACGGGCTGGGCGCGTAGCTCGCAAATATCCCACTCTGGTATTGGGTATTGTCGTCCGCGTATCGCCGTGCCTGCGCGCGATAACGATAACGTTTCGCCTCCAGCTGGGCGCCAAGCTGCCAGTGCTTGTTCAGGCTATGACGCCATTCCGTCTGCAAGCCGCCAGCCAGGTAGTTGGTATAGCCATCCCGGTAATAGTGATCCAGGTAGGTGAGCACGCCGATATCGTTGCGTGCGTCCAGATACTGATAGCCCAGGTAAAGCAGCGAGGTATTGCTGCTGTAGTTCCCGATTGGGCTGGCGCGGGGAAGCTTGCCGCGCTGATACTGGCTGCCATAGACCAAGGGACGCATGAGCAGGTTGTGGTTGCCGCGCAGGTTGACGCGGCGCTCGAGCGATATTTCATAGCTTGCCATGCCGACGCCGATGGGCCTGGGCATGCGCCGCTCGTACAGGCAGATATTCATGAACTCCGCAAGGCAGCTGTGGTGGCCATTGGCCTGGTTGACATTGCTGTTGCGGCCCATGCCTATTGCCGCAATACCTCGCCAGCCTGCGCGGGCCTCCAGGGTGGACAGGTATTGCCCGGCCAGCATGCGCGCGTAATCCGGCAGGGCGGCAAAGCGCGCCTGTTCGAAGTATTTGCGGGCATTGGCGTCCTGCCTGTCTTCAAACAGCAGACGTGCGAGTTCGAGCTGTATGCGAGCGTCCCCCGGCTCGGCGGCCTGGGCGGCGCGCATGCTGCGCAGGGCCAGACGATAGTCGCCATCGTGTCGCGCACGCAGCGCATTGGCCATGGCGACCAAAGCAGGGCGATGGTTGCGCAGCAGGCGATAGCGGCCAAGGAATTCGGCCAGATTGTCCCATTGCCCGGTGTTCAATGCCATATAGATGGCTGGCTCCAGGTGATCGACATGGTTGCTGATCTCGTAAAGCCGGCCCTGATGCAGCAACGTGCCTGGCGGGACAATTAGGCCGGCAGGCGCTTCAGCTGCTGGCTGTTCCGTCACGAGGCGGTTGTGTTCGATCAGAAAACGTCTGTCGTCATCATGTCCTTTGGCGGCAGGTGGTGCAAGGCAGGCAAGTAGCGTGGCAAGAATAATGCCCGCACGGTGTAAGGCAAATATCTGCGTGTGCGTGGCAGGCTTGAGTATGTGGAACGTCGGCATGGCATATGTCGGCTGGGCCGATGAGGAAACAGGAAAGATGAATGTGGGGATGCTGCAATGCGTGATACGCATGCGGGGCCTATAACGTAAGTGAGGCCGGCGAACCGGCCTCACTGCTCACGTCATGTCAGGCACGACGGTGTTGAGCTTAGTTGCTGCGGCTGCCGCCGAAAGCGACGTGCTCGCTTGCCGTTTCGCCGGTGTAGATGCCGGCCAGCGCCGCGGCATTGTTGTAGAAGCGGCCTTCGATGGCGTTGCCTTTGTTGAAGGTACCATCAGAAGCGATCTCAGTGCCGCCAAAATCGACGCTGTGGCTGCCGCGCGAGATGGCACCCGCCAGTGTGCCGCCGGTGCCGCTGTAGTTGGCGGTCAGCGTGCCGCCATACAGCTTTGGTGCATGCGGCAGGTTGTCGCCGATGCCCGTCCTGTTGATGCCTACCACCTTGTACTGGGCATTGACCAGGGTGGGCATGCTGGTGACAGCATCATCGCCCGCGTACCATACGAGGCGACCGGCATCAGCCATATGCAGGTCTGTGCTGTCGGTCTGGATGGGGGCGCTGACCGCCCTGGACCATTCGCCGAAATACACCCCCTGGCCTGCCGCCGTGCCCTTGACCTGGCCTATCACCAGGCCGCCGAACTTGGGCCATACATCAAGCGGCAGCTGCATGAGCTGGCGCAGGCTGTATACGTTGGCGGTGGCATCCTGGTCGTTGTACCAGACCTGGGCAATATTGAAGATGGGAAGCGGCGGGAACTTGGCGAAGAAGGGGCCCGCCTCATTGGCCTTTGCTGCGTTGCGAACCTGGGTAACCGGGCCACCGAAAAGGTCTATGAAGCCCGACGGCTTGCCATTGGCCGCGACCATGCGGATCCCCGCATTGCCCTGGGGGGTAACGAAGGGCGGGAAATCGGACTTGCCGATGATAAGTGTTTTTTCATTTGACGAATTTCCCTGCACATTGGCGGCCTGTGCGGCGGGTGCGAATGCGCCAGCCAGTGCAAGCGCGGTGGTGGTGATGATGAGTTTCTTCATACTACGACCTCATTACAACAGAAAGAACACTGGCTCGTGTGAAAGCCAGCAACCATCAATATCGCAAGGCGAGGTCCAGGTTGACTGTGCGGCCCGAGCCCGGTTGGGCTATCCTGGCCAACGGCTCCAGGTAATACCGGTCTGTCAGGTTGTCTACCGATAGCCGAACACTGCTGTAGCGATTGATGCGGTATTCGGCAGACAGGTCGAACAGCATGACATCATGCCAGTAGTAGGGACGCGTAGACCAGAGATACAGACTTTGGTTGGCGCCTCGACTTGCGATGCGTTCCAGTCTATTGTTTTCGGCACGGCTGTGGTAGCGCATGCGGACATTTATGTCCAACTGTTTTTGCATCAGGCGCGTGCCCAGATCCAGATTGATGGAGTATTTGGGTTGCAGGCTGTAGAAGGCCATGGTTCCCGCGAAACCGGCGGTGACGCATTTTGGCCAGCGCCCTTGGATGGCATCGAGCTGTACGGCGTAGTCCGCATCGCACATGTCTTGCCGCAGGCGCAATGTCGCGGCCAGCCCGCCGTAGAAGCGGCCCGTGTCGAACCGGCTTTGCAGCTCCAGGCCGCTCATGATCTTGCGGTCGAACTGCAGCGTCGTCCAGTTTTCGGTGCGGTCATAGAAGTTGCGTATGGTGTTGTGGTAATAGCTGAGCTTCACGTCCGCCTGCGGCAGCCAGGGCAGCAGGCCGCCCAGGTTGTGGGCATAGCCGATCTCCCAGGCCTGGTTGCGCTCGGGTTTGGGGGTGTAGGGAAAGATGCCCACAATGCTGCTGCGGTTGGCGGTTTCCAGAATGCTTGGGAAGCGTGCCAGGCTGGTCGCGCGCACATACATGCGCTGGCGCTCGCTCAACTGGTATGAGGCCACCAGCTGTGAAGACCATGCATTTGCGTGCTGTTTGTCTGGACGGCGCCATGGGTCATCAGGCTCGCTTGGTGAATCATATTCCGGTGCACCGTTTCCATGACTATAATACTTGGGATAGCTGCCTGGTATGCCTTGCGGGTTTTCCACGGTTTCAGAGGAATTGATCTGGCCCGTATGAAAAGGGTTCTGGTTGCGGTCTGCCTTGCCGTCATGCAAAGGAACCGGCCATTTGACACGCCACCAATAGAGGTTGTTGTCGAGATCCAGTTGCATGCGGTCGAAATGATTCGCTTTCTGGTAGGCATCTAATTCGTACAGCAATCGAAGCCGCTCATCACGATCTTCATGCGACCAGATTTTTTCCTGCATGGCCAGCTCTTCGTCGCTCACAATTTGCGAGTAACGGATAATCTGGTGCGTGTTGATCTTCCGTTTACGCCAGCGCGCGTCGCGTCTCTCAAGGCGGTTGTTGGTCTCGTCGTCAAAGCCCCAATAGGAACCGTAGCGCGCGCCTATGCTGAGCTGCAGGCGATCGGTGGCGCGCCAGTCCAGGTTCAGGCCCGCGCTGTATTCCTGGCGCCTGCCCGAGGCCGGGCCAAAGGCGGTGCCCATGATCCCGCCGCCTATGACCGCTGTTTCAATGGGCATGTAGTCTGTCTTGTGTTCGTATTGCCAGTCAGCCGCGGCGGTGAGGGTGAGCCTGTCATTCAGGCGAAAGCGGTTGCTCAGGTCTATGCCGGTTTTGGTGGAGCGTGTCTGCTGCAGGGTGCCGATGAATACGTTGTAGCGCCCATCTGTGTTGGGTTCGCGCGGTGGAGGGTTGTCAGGGTCCAGGAAGCCGGCGGCTCGAGCAGCCGGACACATTGGAGAAGTGGTGTTATTACAGAACACCCACCAATCCCACATCCGGTCCGTCTCTGTCACCTGATATGTGGTATCGCCTGTATGGTATCTGTTATGGTGGCTGACGCCGCGCCAAAGCGACGCCTTCAGATCCAGCCAGGGGGTGTCTTGCGGCTTTATTTCGTAGTTGAGCCTATAAGTCTTCTGGTCGACCTGCGTGGGTGGGTAGGGATACTGAAAGCGGGTGCGCGCGAACCTTGCTTCGGGGTCGACCTCGCTCATGTTAAGAAAGAATTCGACGATGATGGGCGGCAGTTCGCCAAACTCCAGCCGGTTGCGGTTCATGCCCAGGCTGAGCTTCTGCCCATGGGGAAGATGCCAGGTGTTCTTGAACAAGGTGCTGGTGCTTTCGGTGCTGGTGTAGGGCACCTCATGCCCAGGGGCGAACAGCCGCGCCAGATTGGGGTAGATGTTCTGTGGCACGAAGCCTGACACCGTCACCGCATTATCCAGATAGTCGCTGACCCCCTTGGTGCCTGCAAAGTAGTTGCCCCGGCGCGCCTTGCTATATGCAAGCAGCACGTCGAAGTGTTCATGACGATAGGCGCCGGCCAGGAAGGCCCTGCGGTTGTCGTGATTGAATCGGGGCACGTCCGCGCGTTCGCGCATTTGCACCCATGGCTGCGTGAACGCCAAGCCGGGCGTGACCCAGGTGGTTGCCGTAATGGCGCCGGGGATGTCGCGGTAGTCTTTGCCGACGATGCTGTATGGGTCGGATGAGTCCTTGACGGAATTGCTGGCGGTGCTCAGTATGGCCTCGATCCCCCAGTTGCGGCCTTCGCGGATAATGTCGGCTGCATCAATGGTGCGTATGGCCACCGAGCCGCCAATACCGGCCTTCATGCCGCCGGCGATGGTGGGCCCTTTTTCCACGGCAATGCTGCGGAACATGTTCGGGTCCACATAGTTGCGGTTGTTGATGCCTCGCAGCGCCATCCAGGCATCGATCGACTGTTCCGTGCCGTCCACGGTAACGGGCACGCGCCCATTGCCGGACAGCCCGCGTATATTGGGGAAGAGGGCCGAGCCATTGCGGTTGTCGCTGTTGTAGACGCCGTTCATCCCGGCAAACACATCGCCCACCGACACGCCCTTGTGCCGTTCCAGGTATTTGCGGTCTACATAGACGTTGGATATGTCTTTCTCGTAGACATCATCGTAGCCTTTTTCATCGATGCTGCGCTGGCCGACAACGACGACATCGTCTAGTTCCGAGACATCATCGGGGCTGTGCGTGGCGTCTTTTGAGTGAGCGCTCTTGCGCTTCTTTTCATTGATGGCTGGTTCGGCATCACCCGCCCGAGCTTGGAGCGGGCCTTGTGCCAGAGCCGGAGGATGGGCTGCGTAAGTGGCCGATAGCAACAGCGCCAGCAGCCGGGGCTTGAATCTGATGTGCATTGATGGGTTCCAGGCAAGAGGACATGAATCGGCCAACATCCATAGGCATGCATCCACGCGGCAGGCTTGCTGGTCCCGCGCGAGCTTATGGGCGTAGCGCGCGAAGACCAGACCTGATGTGATACGGATGCGCCCTGGTGAAGGCTTATCAGGATTACGAATGAAATATTTATTTGTTCTCTGTCGAGTAATTTTTCATTCGAGATGACATATGTCATTGCTGGAGCGTTGCTGCCTGTGTCTGGTATTGCCGCAACCTATGGAAGCGGGATGGCGTGTCGCTTTGAGCGTCCGTCGGTGTGAGCTAACGGCGCAGCTCTTTACATGGGATACCCGCGTTTGGGGCTGAGGCGAGGCGTTGTATTGGCCTGATGTCTTTGATCAGTTGGCTGCGGCTATTGTTGACTTATGGCGGAGTGACTTATGGCGGGCCGGCACCGCCTGTCTGTTATGAGGAGAATAGCGGCACTGGCCGTGCCGCTACTTTGCCGTTGGGTCTCTGCGGCTCAGGTTCAGACGAAAACGTCTTCGATACGCCGGGCATCCAGCAAGCTTAACGACCATACCTGCAGTTGCTGCGCATCGGCATGTTCAAGCCGTGCCTGGAAGGACGGCGCCAGGGTGCCGAACTTGTGTTCCAGCATGCTCAACAGGGTTTGTTGCTGTTGCTGCAGCCCTTGTTGTATGCCTTGCTGAATGCCTTTCTGCGTCCCTTGCTGTATTCCTTGTTGTATGCCTTGCTGCAGCCCTTGTTGCATTCCTTGCTGTATGCCTTGCTGTATGCCTTTCTGCAGCCCGATCCGCTCACCTCTTTCCAGGCCGGCCTGCTCACCCTTCTGCAGCCCGATCTTCTCGCCCTCATGCAGGGCCCAGGCGATCGCATTCTGGTCATCGATCAGCGCCAGCTCGCGGCGCTCGGCGATCAGGCGCAGCTCCTCGTCGGAATACATCGCCTCCAGATGCTGGAGCGCTTCTTTGACGGGCGGGTAGGTAATGGCATTCATGGCGGTATCGTCCAGATTGTGTAACAGGCAGGCGATCCAGGCGCGCAGTGCTGTGGGCAGCCTGCCCAGCCTTTCAGCCTTGCTCAGCTCGATTATATGCACCTGCAGCACCGAATCCAACTGCACCTTCGGGCGCCGTTGGTCGCGCAGCGTGAAGCGCCAGCAGGCCTGGTTCGGGTATTTGTCAAACAGATCGTGAGCCAGCAGGCTGATGCTGATGGCCGGCTTGAGTTGCTGGTAGTCCTGGCCGACCTGCAATTGGCTGGCCAGGGTGCGCGCCACGCCGTAGATATTGCGCTGGGGCCAATGCAGATAGTGGCGCAGTTGCATTTCCACGCCCAGGCGCTGGCCCTGAGTATCCTCGGCCAGAATGTCCAGCACGATGCTTTTGCCCGACACCTCGGCCGGCAGGATATGCGGGTTCAGCACGCGCTGCACCGTGATGGGCGGTGCGGGGTACAGCACGGCGTTGATCAGGTCCGTCAACAAAGGAAGGTGCTGGGCGAACAAGGCCTTGAAGACCACGTCGTTGCAAAGCGGCAGGCGGCGTGGCGGCTTGTTGGGAGCGTCGCTCGTCGGGACAGGCGCAGGAACAGGCGCAGGAACAGGCGTCGGAGCAGGAACAGGAGAAGAGGACGATTGCATGTCTGCCAGTCATCGAGTTCAGGAACACGCAATGTAGGGCAGGCAAACCGTGAAGAAAATTGGGCGAATTTGTCCGGGTGGACTTGTGCATGATGGCTCAGCCAATCATGCAGGTGATTTCGTTATTCCCATGGGCCTTTCGCCCATGAGCAGATACTGTGGCCTGTTTGGCAGCCCCCACGCTGAAACACCAGGAGAGGTAAGGATGCGGGGGAGAGCCACGCCGCATCCCCGAAAATGGGGAAGGGTCAAACTGTCGCAGAGATATTGATCTCAAGAAAAAGGGCTTACATGATGTTTTCATGTAAGCCCCTGATTTTCCTTGTTATTCTGTGGTCGGGGCGAAAGGATTCGAACCTTCGACCCTCTGGTCCCAAACCAGATGCGCTACCAGGCTGCGCTACGCCCCGACTAAGCCAGCAACTATAGCATAAAAACGGCAGCGTCGAGGGCGGCGCATTTACCTGCCGCGGGCAGAGGCGGGCTAGTCATCGTCTCCATACGCAACGATGCTGAGGGCGTCCCGCAAAAGCAGCATACGCTCCTTGCCGATGATGGCCTCATATTCCTGTTCTATTTCCAGGATGCTGGCATGAATGCGCAGCAGGAATTGCACACCCTGCTCGGTGAATGAAACCAGGAAGGCGCGTTTGTCCACAGGGTCTTCCGCGCGTTCAAGTAACCCTTCGTCTTCAAGCTCCTTGAGTGCCTTCGCTGCTGCCTGTTTGCTGATCCCTACTCGCCGCGCAACCTCGGAACTGCGCGTGCCTTCAATGTCGATATAGGGAAGAAGTGCCGTGCCTGAAAGGCTGAGGCGATCATCGCCAGCGGCCTTCATCTTGGCCGCCAGGCGGCTCCTGAAGTCTCTTCGGCCCAGAAGGAGAAGACGGCCTATGCCGTATTTTCGGGAATGCTGGAGTTGGGCAAGCTGTTTTTTGCTGAGCATGGTTCACTCTATTCAAATTTGCCAATACGGTAGCAGAAACTTTTATGTCGGTTGTTTTCCCGTGACAGGATTCCAGTAGGCCTTATTGAAAATATTTAGTCAACTAAGTTGACTAAATATTTTCACCTACATATACTTTTTCAAACAACAGGCATGTACACATGCCGATCACCCGCATGACTTTATTTGGTGGAAAAAAATTAGGAGACATTCATCATGAAGGCAGGGTTGTTCCGTTTCTTTGCCATAGCGCTGGCAGTTCTGGTTATTGCTCCTGCATCTGTGTGGGCTGCCTCATATCCTGTCAGGACGGTGCGCCTGATCGTTCCGTATCCCCCCGGCGGCACTACTGACATGATTGCCCGGACTTATGCCGACAGGCTGTCTGCCGAACTCAAGCAGGCTGTGGTTGTGGAGAACAAGCCGGGGGCTTCAACCAATATCGGAGCGGAGTCCGTGGCGCGCTCCGATCCCGACGGCTATACCTTGCTGTTCAGCGCCAGTGGTTCCGTCACTTCCACAGTGTTCGGCCCCAAGCCTCCGTTTGATCCGATCGAGGATTTTGCGCCAATCAGCATGATCGCCGATATACCTTTTGTCCTTGCCGCCAATACAGAGGCGCCGTTCTCGACAATGCAGGCGCTGCTCAAGGAGGCGAAGCTCAAGCCGGGCCAATACACCGTTTCAAGTGCTCAATTGAACTCTTATGTCGAGCTGCTGAAAAGCAGGGCAGAGATCAATCTTTTGCATATTCCATATAAAGGAGGAGCGCAGTCAATTACGGACGCAATTTCTGGACAAGTGGATATGGTCTTCACCCTGTTGCCCGTCATGTTGCCGCATATCGAGGCACATCGGCTGGTGCCTTTGGCTGTTACGTCGGAGCGCAGGAGCTCCAGGCTGCCCCAGGTGCCGACCCTGAAAGAGCTGGGCGTGAACTACGACATGGTGAGCTGGTTCTCGCTGGAAGCGCCGGCGGGCACACCTGAGCCGGTGGTTGCGTTCTTGAGCAAGATGACGCGGCAGGTTGTTGCTGATCCAGAGTTTATCGCCAGCCTCGAGCATGTCGGAGCGGTGGCGGTGGGAAGCCAGCCAGAAGAGCTTGCCGCGCGTATCGCGCAACAGTTGGCGGCTTGGCGCGAGGTGGCTGAGCAGTACCCCGAGCTTGTCAATATTCATAAATAGAATCAGGTAATCAGAGATGCCATACAAAAAACAGATAGATGAGTTCCTGGCTAGGCGCGGCAAGGCGCTGGCTATGGGGGGTACGGAAAAGCTCGCGCAGCGCAAGGACGCTGGTGTCCTGAATGCGAGAGAGCGCATTGACCAATTGGTCGATCCGGGAACTTTTCTTGAATTTGGCCTGTTTGCAACATCACAGCGTCCTGCGGTACGTGACCGCTCACCGGCGGATGGCAAGGTGTCGGGCGTGGGGCAAATAGGCGGACGGGAGGTAGGCCTTGTATCGAACGATTTCACGGTCATGGGGGCCTCCAGCAGCCCGATAAATTCAGCCAAAATCGGCTATGCGAAGAAGGTGGCCGGAAAATATGGCCTGCCGATGGTGTTTCTTGGTGAATCCACAGGCGCGCGTATGCCTGACGTCATGGGGGCAGCCGGCGTGGGAGCGGGAGACCGTCCGACACAGTATCAACGGATGCGGGAAACGCCGTGGGTCGCGGCGGTTCTTGGGCATTGCTATGGGTCGTCATCCTGGTATGCGGCGCTTGCAGACTTTGTTGTCATGCGCAAGGGCGCCATTACCGCAGTCTCGAGCGTCAAACTGACCTCCATGGCGATTTCCGAGCAGGTTGACGCCGAGGAGCTGGGTGGCTGGCGTTTGCATACTGACGTGACGGGTATGGTGGATCTGGCGGTCGATACAGACGAGGAAGCCCTTGATGCGGTGCGGCGCTTCTTGTCGTATATGCCGAGCCATCATAACGAGGCGCCTCCGCAGGCTCCTGTTCCTGCGGGCTCGGGGGCGGATGCACACAAGATCCTGAATATTTTGCCTGAGTCGCGTACCCGAGTGTATGACGTGCGGCGGATACTGGATCTGATCTATGACAGGGATAGCGTCTTTGAGCTCAAGCCTCGCTTCGGAAAGTCTGTTGTCACTGCGCTCGCCCGGCTTAATGGCAAGTCAGTGGGTATTGTGGCGAGCAATCCGCTGGTCAAGGGTGGGGCTATAGACCCAGACGCATGCGAGAAGGTTGTGAGCTTTCTGGTGTTATGCGACTCATTCAACATTCCGCTTGTTTTCATGGTAGATCAGCCCGGCTTTCTGATAGGCGTGGAAGGCGAGCGCAAGGGGGCGATCGGGCGCGTGATGAACTGGATGAATGCCCTGTCGCTGGTCACGGTTCCCAAGATTTCCGTGGTGATGCGCAAGACCTACGGGCAAGCTGTCCTGAACATGGGCGGAGGCGGCAACGCCGACCATGTGGTTTGCTGGTTCAGTGCGGAAGTGAATTTCATGGATCCGAGATCGGCAGTGACTATCGTACATGGGGTGAAAGAGGAGGATGATCCGGCCCGGTATGCGGAGCTGCTGGAGGAGATGACAAAGGGGACGTCAGCTTATGATGCCGCGTCTGCGCATACTGCGCACGCGGTCATTAACCCCGTCGACACGCGCGACTACCTGATCCGAGTGCTTGATGTGCTGAAACTGCGTTTAACTGATGGCGTGGGAGAGCACTTGATGCGTACTTGGCCGACGAGCTACTGATGAATAAGCCAACCAATCATGTGCGGGCAGCGACGGGAGCAGCGATGCTCGATAGAGCAATCACCGCCAATCGGGAGTTTCTGTCTGAACCCGATGCCAAGGAATTGGTTGCCGCCTATGGAATTCCCGTCCCGGAAGGCTGCGTCGTGGCTGGAGGAAAGGCCCATGATCTGTCAGGCATAGCTGCCCTGCGTCCTCCTCTTGCGGTGAAAATTATTTCACCTGGCATTCTCCATAAAAGCGAAAGCGGCGGGGTTGTGCTTGGGCTTGACGGCACGGCTTCAGTGGCCGCTGCCATCGCCGATATGCAGGCCCGCCACAGTGGTGCGGAGGTGTCGGGCTATCTCGTGGAGGAAATGGCCAGCCCTGGCCTGGAGCTGATGATTGGCGCGCGGGTCGATCCAGTGTTTGGACCCATGCTGCTGGTCGGGCTTGGTGGGATTTTTGTGGAAGCGCTGGATGACATTAGCCTGCGTCTGTGTCCGATCAGCAGGGCGGACGCACAGGATATGCTTGATGCCTTGCGGGGTGCGCGATTATTGAAGGGTTATCGCGGAAGGCCGGCAGTAGACACCGGTGCTGTTATTGATGCCATGCTTGCCATAGGGGGCGAGCATGGCCTAATTGTGCAGCATCAAGGCGCCATTGCCTCATTGGATATAAACCCTTTGATTGCCACACGGGATGACTGTCGCGCAGTGGACGCACGTGTCGTGCTTCAATCATCTCGTGGTGATATGTCCGGCGTCGCATCCAAACCCGCATCCAAACCCGTATCCGAAGCCGATCTGAACAGATTGTTTTACCCACGATCGATTGCTGTGGTGGGGGTTGCCGGCGATGGCAGAGGGCCGGGCAACGCTTTTATACGCAATCTGAGATCGTTTGGCTTTGCAGGCGCTTTGTCTGTTGTACATCCCACAGCAAGCGAGATTGCCGGAATTCCCTGTTTCCCTACACTTGGCTGTATTCCCGACCCAGTTGACTACTGCTACGTGGCGATCCCTGCAGCCCGTGTCCCTGAGGTATTGGAGCAGGCAAATGGAAAAGTGGCTTTTGCGCAAGTCATGTCCAGCGGCTTTGCCGAAACGCCGGACGGCGCCAGGTTGCAGGAGGAACTTGTACGCAGCGCACGCGCAGGAGGCGTCAGGATCATCGGACCCAACTGCCTGGGATTGCATGCCGCGCAGTCGCGGGTCACGTTTATCGACAGAATGTCGGGAGAAGCGGGCAGTTTTGGCGTCATTTCCCAGAGTGGCGGTATAGGTGTAGATGTACTGCGGCACGGCCAGGCAAAAGGGTTGCGGTTTTCCCATCTTCTGACAATAGGAAACGCCGCAGATGTGTCGGCTGTAGAGCTGCTCGGACACATGCTTGAGGATGACCAGGTAAGCGTAGTGGGAATGTACCTGGAGAGTGTGCCGGATGGACGCGCTCTGCTGGCCGTGCTGCGGGCGAGGCTGAAAGGTGGCAAGTCACCGAAACCTGTCCTGTTGCTTCGTGGCGGCCGCTCCGCACAAGGCAGGCGGGCGGCGCTTTCCCATACAGGCGCTCTCACCAGCGAGGAGCGCGTATGGGAAGCATTGGCCGCTCAGGCAGGCGTGGTGCAGGTCGATACGCTTGAGGAGTTCATCGACTGTGCCGTGATGTTCCAGCAGGTCGAGCCGGACTTTGACCGCCCGACCAGCAACGTCTGTCTCTTTGGCAATGGCGGCGGGGCCAGCGTGCTTGCCTGCGACAGCTTTGACCGGGAGGGCCTGTCTATAAAGACCTTTTCCGACGGCCTGGTCGAACGCATTGGGGCGCTGGGGCTGCCGCCTGGCGCCAGCGTCCTGAATCCGATAGATACGCCGGTTGGCGTGCTGAGCAAAGATGATGGAGCAATCGCCGCGCGTATCCTGGATATTGTGTATGGCTCGGGCGAGGTAAGCGCCATCGTGCTGCACCTGAATATACCCGTCATCCTCGGATACTACGGTGAGGCGCTGTTTGACCGTCTGGTCGAATCTGCCATGGCGGTGCGGGCGGGGCACGTGGGCAAGGGACATTTCGTGTTGGTGCTGCGCTCCGATGGATCTGAAGAGGTCGATCGTAGAAGGCGTGTATACCGGGAGAAGGCCTTGGCCCACGGCGTCGCGGTGTTCAATGGGCTGCCCCAGGTAGCCAGGGCTTTGGCCGCACTCGCAACGCTGGAGCGCTATGGCCAGTCGCTCCAGCAGGGGCAGCGATGACAGAGGGCGTGTATATGTTCCAGAAAGTGATGGTTGCAAACCGGGGGGCAATCGCCTCGAGAGTGATCCGCGCACTGCGAGGCATGGGAATCAAGTCGGTTGCGGTTTATTCCGAGGCAGATGCCGGGCTGCCTTATCTTCGCGAGGCGGATGAGACCTACTGCATCGGTGGCTCCGAGCCCGGAGCGAGCTATTTGAATCAAGGCGTGATCATTGCCGCAATGAAATCAGCAGGTGTTGATGCTGTCCATCCGGGCTACGGGTTTCTTTCGGAAAATGCGGCGTTTGCAGCCAGTGTAATTGAGCACGGGGCCGCCTTTATCGGTCCAAGCCCAAAATGGATCAAAGCCATGGGGCACAAGACGCGTGCGCGTGATTTGATGGCCAGGCATGGCTTGGCCATGGCTCCCAGTTCCAACGTGCTGGATGGTGATCCATCGCGGGCCAGAGAAGCTGCACGCGAAATCGGCTATCCGGTCCTGGTCAAGCCGGCGGCGGGCGGCGGCGGAATAGGCATGGTCGCCGCGCATGATGACGATGAGCTGGCTGCTGCCATTGAACGGGCGAGATCGCTTGCGGGACGCAGTTTCGGCGACAGCGAAATATATCTTGAGCGCTTGCTGACTAAGCCCCGTCATATAGAGTTCCAGATACTGGCTGACCGCTACGGCGCAGCGGCGCACTTGTTCGAACGAGACTGTTCCATCCAGCGTAGGCACCAGAAAGTCATTGAAGAGTCTCCGGCGCCGCTGCTGCCCCGTCCGCTTGCTGCGCAGGCAGCCCAGGACATGACCAGAGTGCTGGGCGAAATGGGTTACGACATCATAGGTACTGCGGAGACGCTTTACGATGGCGGATCTGATTTTCAGTTCCTGGAAATGAATACGCGCCTGCAGGTCGAGCATGCGGTGACGGAAGAAATTACCGGTATCGATATCGTGGCGGCGCAGATCAGGCTGGCTGCGGGAGAGCGGCTTGCCGATGTCCTGCCGGATGACATCAAGGTTAACGGTCATGCGATTGAGGTGCGCATTTATGCGGAAGATCCTGTCCGCTTCTATCCTTCGCCCGGCGTGCTTAAAGTGCTGCGTCTGCCGTCAGGCGACGGGATACGCATCGAGACAGGCTACGCCGAGGGCTGTCGGGTCACGCCTTTTTATGACCCTCTGATTGCCAAGCTGATTGTTCATGCGCAGGATAGACACAGTGCCCTGCGCAGGCTGGCGGATGCGCTGGACAGCACAGTGATAGAAGGGGTCAAGCACAACATTTCCTTCATACGGAAGGTGATAGCCAGCGAAGCGTTCCGGGAAGGCCGGGCGCATACGGGCCTGGGCATAGAGCTTTTGGGGCGAAGCGGTGATTGATATATGACGAAGAGCGTGAAACCTGCGGCCCGCATTGCCGGATCTGCTCGGGCCGCCTCTTCGTTCAGGAAGATTTTCTTTTATAGGGAGTGTGGAAATGGCTCGTTTGGAAGTTGCGTCCGAGGTGACCGGCAAGATATGGAAGATAGAGGTTCAGGTGGGGGCGGAGGTCGCTGAGGACAGCGTGCTCATGATTGTCGAGTCCATGAAGATGGAGATACCCATCGTGTGCGAGGAGGCTGGCATTGTGGCTGAGCTGCTTGTCGAGGAGGGCGATGCTGTTGAGGATGGCCAGGTCGTGGCAATCCTGGAGAGCCGATAGCACGCTGGATCCGCCTTCGGCCTGTTTGTTTCATTTGCCAGTCAGCGGCCCGTATTCCATGGGTACCCAGTCATACTTGTTTTCGCCTTGGGTCCGGACATGGCCTATGCCGGGGAAGGGCAGGTGTGCGCCCGCGATCCAGAGCTTCCGGGCGGCAGCCTCGGCAAGCACCTGTGTGCGGGTGGCGACCGCCTGCTTGGCGTCGATGTCGAATTCAATCGATACCTCGGGGTGGGAGAACTGGACGGCGTGACTGTGGATGATGTCGCCCCAGAAGAGAATCTGTTCTCCGCCTGCGTCAAAGAGGTAGCCGCCGTGGCCTGGCGTGTGGCCGGGCAAGGGCCAGGACTTGATGCCTGGCAGCAAGGTGTCGCCGGGATTGAACTGCTTCAGGCGCTTGCTTGCCGCGTAGGGGGCGACTGCCTTTTGTGCGAGCGCGAAAAATGGCCGCATGCCTTGGGGGGCCTGCCGGATGGTGTCTGGATCGAGCCAGAAGCCGGCCTCATCGTCCGATACATATACTGTGGCGTTGGGGAAAGCGGCCGTGCCTTGCGCAGTAGCGATGCCGCAGGCATGGTCGCCATGCAAATGGGTAAGCAAGATCGTGTCGACCTGTTCAGCCTTGTAGCCCGCCGCGTTGAGGTTGTCGGCAAGCGCGCCCGCAGTGGGGCCGAAGCAGGCTGCGGCGCCGGCATCGATGAGCACCAGATGGCCGCCGGTGTTGATGAGATAGCCGTTGACTGCTGTTTGGGTACCTTCGGGCGTGGAGGGCACGAACATGCCGGCAATGAGATCGCTGATGTCTTGCGGTGATGCGCCGTGCAGAATTTTCTGGCTGACGCCCAGATAGCCGTCATAAAGAGCCGTGATTTCGAGCTTGCCGACCTGCATGCGCTGGTAGCCCGGAGCCTGCATGTAGGAGGGAGCGGGGGGCTGCGCCTGCACGGCGAAAGGCGCCGTTGCCAGCACAAGTGCAATAGCTGGTGCGATTGCATGCCGGGCAGCCCTGGGAAAGCGTAGTGCGAACGTCATTTTTGTCCAACCTCCGTGTTATGCCTGATTGCGGGTGCTGCCTCGGCGGGCTGGCCAGCCAGAAGCGGCTGCCGCCTGCTGTGGCGCTGTTTTGCCGAAGACAGCGGTCAGGCTGCTTCGTGCCCCGTTTCCGCCTGCGCTTCGCCGCCCGTTGGCCGCAAGCCTACCAGCACTTTGGCAATGCGGCGGCCTTCGCGCTGCAGAATTTCGAAGTGCAGGTTGCCTCGGGGTGTTGCCACGACGATATTGTCGCCGGATTCCGGCAGCCTGCCGAACAGGCTGAGCAGGTAGCCGGCTACCGTGCTGTATTCATCAGAATCGTCCATCAGCCCTTCGACCTGTATGGCCTGTTCGAATTGATGCATATCGGCCGCGCCATCGACAACCCAGCGGTTCTCCCCATCCGCAATGATATCCGGGGTCTCGTCTTCGTCAGGAAAGTCGCCGGCGATGGCCTCGAATACGTCGATCGGGGTGACCAGGCCTTCGACTGTGCCGAATTCATTGATGACAATGACCAACTGGCCCCGGGCTGCCTTGAGCGTTTCCATGAGGTCCAGAATGCGTACGGTCTCGTGCACGATGATGGGCGGACGCAGCCTGGTCTCATCGAGGCGCTCATTGAGCAGCAGATCGGCGATCAGGTCTTTGGCGCGCCCTATGCCTATGATGTCGTCCAGCGAACCTTTGCACACAGGGAAAAAGCCGTGGGGTGAGTGGCTGATCTCCTTGCGGATATCTTCGGTGCTGTCGTCAATGTTGATCCAGGTGATGTCGTTGCGCGGCGTCATGATGGAGTGGATGTTGCGCTCGGCCAGACGAAGCACGCCGCTGACCATGTTGCGCTCTTCCACGCCAAAAGGCGCCTCCGCCGGCGCCGGCGCCGTGTCGGGAGCCGATTCCGCGGCATTGATCGGGCGTTTGCCCAGCATGCGCAGTATGCCCTCCGCCGTACGCTCCCGCATTGGCCGCATGGTCTCCATGTGCCGCAGGTTGCGTCGAGCGATCTGATTGAGGGTTTCGATGATGACGGCAAACCCGATTGCTGCGTACAGGTAGCCCTTGGGCACCTTGAAGCCAAAGCCTTCCGCGACCAGTGCAAAACCGATCATGAGCAGGAAGCCCAGGCAGAGGATGACCACGGTGGGGTAGGCACTGACGAAGCGGGTAAGCGGCTTGGATGCCACCAGCATGACGCCGATGGCAATGACGACGGCGGCCATCATCACCTCCAGCTGATCGACCATGCCGACGGCCGTGATCACGGCATCGAGCGAGAAAACCGCATCGAGTACGACGATCTGCGTGACGACGATCCAGAAGCCGGCATAGACGGGAGACCCGGACGCGGCGTGGGCCTTGCCTTCGACCCGTTCGTGCATTTCCATTGTGCCCTTCAGGATCAGGAAGAAGCCGCCCAGGATCAGGATGAGATCCCGGCCCGAAAAGCTTGCAGGTCCTATCGAGAACAGCGGCTCGGTGAGCTTGAACAGCCAGGAAATGGCCGATAGCAGCGCCAGTCGCATGACCAGGGCCAGGCTCAGGCCAATGACGCGCGCGCGGTCGCGCTGCGAAGGCGGCAGCTTGTCGGCCAGGATGGCGATAAAGATGAGGTTGTCGATTCCCAGTACGATCTCAAGTACGACCAGGGTCAGCAGGCCGATCCAGGCGGTGGGGTCGAGCAGGATATCCATCAGGCCTTCCATCAGGCCATACTCCTTGTGTGGTTGGAAAAGAGTGCCGCGCTCGTCATGTCTGCAAATGGGGCAGGGTATATGCCCGGTGGTTGTAGGCCCAGTTCGGCCAGAGCACGTGGGCGAGGGCTTCGCGCGCCAGGCCTTGATCCAGCGGCTGCGGATCATAGCTCTCCGGCGCCGTATAGCGGAACTGCGAGGCGCCGCGATGCGGTTCCAGCACGATGAGCTGATCGCCGCGCAGGTAGCCATAGTTGTTCTGGTATTGCATCATCACGCGGTTGCCGCCCTCACGGGTGAGATCGTGTCCGATCATCGGGTGTTCGGCTTCGACGCCCATCAGCGACAGCAGCGTGACCGGAAGGTCGATCTGGCTCACCAGCCTGTCGTCGCTGCGCGGCGCGACGTCCGCGCCGAAGATAAGTGCTGGAATGTGGAAATGGCGCATGGGCACCAGCGATGCGCCGAATACACGCGAATCGTGGTCCGCCGCCAGCAGGAACACGGTATTGTTCCAGTAGGTTGACTGGCGCGCCTTGTCCACATACTGGCCGATGGCCCAGTCGGCATAGCGCACGGTGTTTTCCACCGTGCGCGGATCGCCCTGCGGGGTGATGCGTCCCTCGGGATATTCCCAGGGCGAGTGGTTGCTGACAGAAAAGGCCAGGGTGAATGTGGGCTGGTCTGTCTCTGTTTCAAGCACCTCGTGCAGCTTGCTGAACATGTCTTCGTCGCTGGCCCCCCAGGTGCCGACAAAGGCGGGGTTCTTGAATGAAGGCAGATCCAGCACCTCGTCAAAACCGTTGCCGAGGAAGAAGTTCTTCATGTTGTCGAAATGGGCTTCTCCGCCATAAATGAAGCGGGAACGGTAGCCTTGCTTGCGCAGCAGCTGCGCGAGCGTGAAGAAGTTGCTTTGGGCGCCGGACAGCCGCAGGGCGGCATCGGAAATAGTCGGGGGGAACCCGGCCGACAAGGCTTCCAGCCCGCGTACCGAGCGCGTCCCCGTGGCGTAGGCGCGCGTGAAGTTCCAGGCTTGCTGCGCGACACGATCCAGGCAGGGGGTATAGCCGGCCCCGCCCAGGTTGCCCACATACTGGGCCCCCAGGCTTTCTTCGACGATGATGACCAGGTTAAGAGGGCGCTCGCGCTTCGAGCTCGGTATCTGGCGATGCAGGGTGGGAATGCCGGGCGGTCCGGCTTCGATGCCTGCGCAGCGCTGTACGATGAAGTTGGTCTCTTCTTCCCCGAGCGCGCCATACACACGCGCGGCCGAACGTTCGTTCTTCATGCTGTAAATGGCATAGCAGACGCTGTAGAGCGAATTCAGCGGCAGGGTGTTGAGCATGCTGTCGCCGCAATAGGCAACCGTGGACGGGTTGATCGGTCGGTGCTTGAGCGTGCCCCGTATGGCGATGAACACCGCCACGGCTGCGATCAGCGAAAACAGCGTGCGTGCCCACCATGCCATGGGGGCGTCGGGGTCGGCGAGATCGAACAGCTCGTCCGCAAACCAGACAAGGCCGGTGATGAGCAGCACGCCGATCACCAGCATGGGCTTGTAGCCTTTCCACAGCATGCCGAAGACCTCGCGGGGATGCTTCAGGTATTCGACATAGAGGCGGTTAGGGCGGGTATCGTATTCGTCTATGAACTGCGGGGTGGAAACCTCGAGCAGCACCAGCAGCGCCCAGGCTAGCAGAAACCAGTATTCCGCGGTATCTATGGCCAGTTCGTAGCCGCCCAGCCAAGGCGACAGGACCAGCGGGATGCCCGCCAGTGTCGCGATGCCATTTGCATCGATGCGCAGCCCGCCGCGAATGATGGGCCAGAGCCCGCCCGCGCGCCTGACGCGTTCGTGCTGCCATAGGGCAAGCATCAGACGGCTAAATGTAAGAAATATGAAACTGCAGGCTATGAATAGAAATGTGAGTTCGCGCATGGGCGCCGGAAATGAATGCAAGAACGGCTAGTGTAAAGGGTTTGGCCTGTTTTTGCGCGGACGGCCGCCAGACCGGGGGCGGGTGGGTGGCAAGCGTGGTTTGCCGGTGCTTGACGGCCAATTATGCTCACTGTTAGCATAATTAAAAGATGCCGTCTCCGGCGGCGCGCGTGCGTCCGGCTCCGATCCGCACACCATCCAGCTACTGTACAGGATCCATCATGTTTTCTTTCCGTTTTCGCGCCAGGATGTTTGCGGCAGCCATCTTGTCGGCGGCGTCATGCATTGCCACCTCTGCCGCCGTCGCCCAGGACACGATCCGCATCGGTGAGCTGAACAGTTACAAGACCCAGCCGGCGTTCCTGGGGCCTTACCGCAACGGCATGGAGCTTGCGGTGGAGCAGATCAACGATGGCGGCGGGGTGAACGGCAAGAAGCTCGAGCTTGTCGTTCGCGATGACAATTCCAACCCGGGCGATGCGGTACGGGCTGCGCAGGAGTTGATCGCGCGCGAGAAGGTGGATGTGCTGGCTGGCACCTTTCTGTCGCATATCGGGCTGGCAGTGGCAGACTTCGCAGGCCACAAGAAGCGTTTTTTCCTGGCCAGCGAGCCGTTGACCGACAAAATCGTCTGGGCGGACGGCAACCCCTATACCTTCAGGCTGCGCAACTCTACCTATATGCAGGTGGCCATGCTGATTCCGGCAGCCGTCAAGATGAACAAGAAGCGCTGGGCGCTGGTGTATCCGAATTATGAATATGGCCAGTCTGCCGTGGCGACCTTCAAGAAATTGCTCAAGCAGGCGCAGCCAGATGTTGAGTTCGTTGCCGAGCAGGCGACACCGCTGGGCAAGATTGATGCGGGGAATGTGGTGCAGGCACTTGCGGATGCCAAGCCCGAGGCCATGTTCAACGTGCTTTTTGCCACGGATCTTTCCAAGTTTGTGCGCGCCGGCACGCAGCGCAATTTTTTCAAGGGGCTGGATGTGGTCAGCATGCTGACCGGCGAACCGGAATACCTGGATGCGCTTGGCGCTGAAACGCCGGAAGGATGGGTGGTGACGGGCTACCCCTGGTATGCCATAGACACGCCTGAGCACAAGGCTTTCCTGGATGCGTACCAGAAGCGCTTCAACGATTATCCCAGGCTGGGCACGGTGGTCGGCTATAACACCATACTTTCACTGGCTGCGGGCATTGCCAAGGCGGGCTCCACCGATTCCGACGCACTGGCCCAGGCTTTCAAGGGGCTGGAGGTGGATACACCCTTTGGCCGTATTCAGTATCGGGCGATTGATCACCAGTCGACCATGGGCGCCTACGTAGGCAAACTGGCCGTCAAGGACGGCAAAGGCATCATGACTGATTTCAAATATGTGGACGGGGCCAGTGTCCAGCCTACCGATGCGCAGGTAAGACAGTGGCGCCCGGCGTCTGCCGATTGAACCTGCGCTGTGTACGGGCGAAGGCATGCGAGGCCTCAGGTGATCTGATGGGGGCTGGCTGGCAACTGGCTTGGCGGGCGCGCCCGCCGTCTTCCGGGTCTCGTCGTCCGGGCACGGAACAGAGACGATGATACGGGCGTTTTCATGACCGGTTTCCTTGTCCACTTTCTGAATGGGCTGGCCGAGGCTTCGTCGCTGTTTCTGGTGGCTGCGGGGCTGTCGCTCATATTCGGCGTCAGCCGCATCGTAAATTTCGCCCATGGCTCTCTGTATATGCTGGGGTTGTATGCTGCCAATACGCTGGTGCAGCAATTCGGGCAGGGTGCCGCGGGTTTCTGGGCGGCCTTGTTGTGCGCTGCTTTGATCGTTGCGGTGCTGGGCGCGATGGTGGAGATTCTGCTGCTTCGCCGCATCTACGCCGCGCCGGAGATGTTTCAGCTGCTGGCGACATTTGCCCTGGTGCTGATATTCAACGATATGGCGCTGTGGCTATGGGGGCCTGACGATTTGCTGGGGCCTCTGGCGCCGGGGCTGGATGGATCTCTGCGGGTGCTGGGGCGTTATCTGCCGGTCTACGACTTGCTGCTCATTGTTCTTGGGCCTTTGATGCTGCTGTTTCTGTGGCTGTTGCTGGCCCGCACGCGCTGGGGCATGCTGGTGCGGGCGGCTACGCAAGACCGGGAAATGCTCGGGGCGCTTGGGGTAAACCAGGCCTGGCTGTTTACCGGCGTGTTTGCCTTCGGCGCTTTTCTTGCCGGGCTCGGCGGGGCGCTGCAGATACCCCGTCAGCCCGCCACCCTGGGACTGGATCTGAGCATCATAGGGGATGTCTTTGTAGTGGTTGTGGTGGGGGGGATGGGGTCGATCCCGGGGGCTTACCTGGCGGCACTTATCATTGCGGAACTCAAGGCCCTGTGCATCGCACTGGGCGTGGTGGATCTATGGGGGCTGACCATTGCCTTTCCGCGCCTTACGCTGGTGGTGGAGTTTGTTTTCATGGCGCTGGTGCTAGTCTTCAGGCCATGGGGGCTGTGCGGCAGGCCGCTATCGGTTTCCCGGCATATCGGCATGCCTGATGCGCCACTCAAGCCTGCGAGGGCTTCGCTGCGCTGGCTTGCCGTGGCTGTCGCGGCAGGGCTGGCCTTGCTGCCGTCCCTTGCGGATACGTTGCCCTACGGCGCCGTCCTGGCTCAAGACGTGCTGGTGGCCGTGGTGTTCGCCGTCAGTCTGCATTTCATGATGGGGCTGGGCGGCATGCCTTCTTTCGGTCATGCCGCCTATTTCGGGCTGGGGGCTTATGCTGCAGCAATGCTGTTTCAGTCCGCAGGGCTGGGCATGATCGGATCAATCGCAGTGGCGCCGCTGGTCGCAGCCACGGCTGCGGCGGTGTTCGGCTGGCTGGGGGCACGGCTTTCGGGGGTCTATCTGGCGATGTTGACCCTGGCCTTTGCACAGATTATCTGGTCCATCGTCTACCAGTGGGATGCCGTGACCGGAGGATCCAACGGGCTTTTCGGCATCTGGCCTGAAGGCTGGCTGGAAGGTGACGCCTATTATTACTTCACTCTGGCCGTGGCCGCCGCTGCCGTGCTATTGGCTCGCCGGGCGGCCTTCGCGCCTTTTGGTCTCGCCTTGCGCGCTACGCGCGATTCAGCCCTGAGGGCAGATGCGCTGGGCGTGAATGTTCGCCGTGTCCAATGGGTGGCTTTTGTGCTGGCGGGGATGGCTGCGGGAGTGGCCGGGGCCCTGTATGTGTTTGCCAAGGGCGGGGCTTCGCCAGAAGTCATGACGGTGGGCAAATCGGTCGATGCGCTGGTCATGGTGCTTCTGGGCGGCATCCAGGCGCTGGCCGGGCCGGTCGTGGGGGCTGTGGCCTTCACTGCGTTGCAGGACTTCTTTGTGGGGGTGACGGAATATTGGCGCGCGCTGTTCGGTGCTGTCATTCTGCTGATGGTTCTGGCGCTGCCGCGCGGCATTGCAGGGTACGCTGGCTTGCTGCGGGGAGGGCGCCGGGCATGAGTCTGCTGGAAATCAGCCATCTGGTGCGCGATTTTGGCGGCAACAGGGCCGTGAACGATGTCAGCCTTGAGCTTGAGCCGGGCGAGCTGGTCGCGCTGATCGGGCCGAACGGCGCGGGGAAGTCGACGGTATTCAATATGCTTGGCGGCCAGATATCAGCCACCTCGGGCTCAGTCCTGTTTGACGGACACCCCCTGCTGGGACAGCCGTCACATCGCATTTCCCGCATGGGAATCGGGCGCAGCTTCCAGATTGCGGCCACCTTCGCATCCATGACGGTCCTGGAAAACGTACAGATGGCTTTGCTTGCCTGCCGTCGGCGCATCTGGTCGTTCTGGCGGCCGGCACGCTTGCAGTACGAGGATGAGGCTCTGGCGCTGCTGGAGCAGGTAGGCATGCAAGATCAGGCACGACGGGCTTGCAGTGAACTGGCCTACGGTGATGTGAAGCGCGTGGAGCTGGCCGCCAGCCTCGCGGGGCGGCCTCGTTTGCTGTTGATGGATGAGCCGACGGCAGGCATGGGGGCCGCCGAACGCAATGCCCTGATGGCGCTTGTAAAGCGTCTCGTGGCTGAGCGTGGCATGGCTGTGCTGTTCACGGAGCACAGCATGGATGTTGTATTCGGCTATGCTGATCGCATCCTTGTGCTGGCGCGCGGGCAGCTGATTGCGCAGGGTTCCGCGCAAGACGTGCGTTCGCATCCCGAAGTGCGCCGGGTCTATTTCGGCAGCGGCACAACCTTCGACGGCGATGCGGCGCAGGATGCGGAGGCGCTGCCTTCGCTTGGCGGTCGGGGCCATGCAAAAGGCATGGGCGGCGGGCCGGTTGACACATTGCTGCGAATCGAGGGCTTGAATGCCTGGTATGGAGACGCGCATATTCTTCGCGACGTATCCCTGACGGCGGGGCGAGGGGAGGTAGTGGCCCTGATGGGACGTAATGGCGCGGGCAAGTCCACCACCATGAAGGCGGCGATGGGGCTGCTGCGGCGGCGCACCGGCGCAGTCGATTTCATGGGAGCCGATATTTCAGCCAGACAGCCCTACGAGGTGGCGCGGCTGGGCCTGGGTTATGTGCCGGAAGACAGGCGCATCTTTACGGATCTTACGGTGACCGAGAATCTCCTTGCCGGCCGTCAGGATCGGCGCGAAGGCGCTCCCGGCTGGTCGCTGGACGAGGTGTTCGAGCTGTTTCCGCATCTGGCTGGGCTGCGTCGCCGGCGGGCAGGCGAAATGAGTGGCGGCGAGCAGCAAATGCTGGCGGTTGCGCGCACACTGATGGGAAACCCGCACTTGCTGTTGCTGGATGAGCCATCTGAGGGTGTGGCGCCGGTCATTGTGGAGCAGATGGCCCAGATGATCCTGGCGCTGAAGCAGCGGGGCGCCAGCGTGCTGCTTTCGGAGCAGAATCTGCATTTTGCGCGTCTGGTGTCGGATCGCGCCTATGTGCTGGAGAAGGGCGTCATCCGTTATGACGGCAGCATGCAGGCGCTGGCGGGTGACGATATGTTGCGCAGCAAGTATCTGGAGCTATAAAGCGGGCGAGACTGGGTATTATGTGGCTGTGGGGCGGCGCGGGGCCGCCATCGTCACGGGGGTTTTCAGCAATGCGCGATTCTCGGCCATTTCCGAAGCTTTTTTCCTTTCTGGCAGCCGCCGCCCTTGCGGGGGCTGTTTCCTTCGATGTGTCTGCGCAGGAATCGCAGCCGCAAGGTTTGCAGAGCCGGCACGGCGCGATAACTGTGGTCGAGGTGGTCAGGCAGCTTGAGCACCCCTGGGGAATGGCCTTCCTGCCAGGTGATGCGGGGGTTCTGATTACCGAGAGGCCTGGCCGGCTGCGCCTGTGGAAGGAAGGCAAAGGCCTTTCGGAACCTATTGGCGGCGTACCGGAAGTCTATGCGCGCGGGCAGGGGGGCTTGCTGGATGTTGTCCTGGCTCCGGATTTTCCTCAATCGCGGCGTGTCTATCTGTCTTACGCGGAGGCGGGGGAGGACGGACGCGCCAGTACTGCGGTGGGATACGGAACCCTCAGCGCCGATGCCGGTACGCTGGAAGGCTTCACGGTTGTATTCCGGCAGATGCCGCGCCTGTCCACGGGCAACCATTTCGGTTCGCGGCTGGTGTTTGACCGGAACGGCTATCTATTCATCGCGCTGGGGGAAAACAACCAGCGGGCGACTTCGCAAAAGCTCGATATGCTGCAGGGCAAGGTCGTACGTGTCCTGCCCGATGGACGTGTGCCAGAGGATAACCCTTTTGTGAAGACCGAGGGTGCGCGCCCCGAGATCTGGTCTTACGGGCATCGCAATCAGCAGGGCGCGGCGCTCAACCCCTGGACCGGGGCGTTGTGGACCAATGAGCATGGGCCGCGAGGCGGCGATGAGATCAATATTCCGCAGGCAGGCAAGAATTACGGCTGGCCGCGCGCCACATATGGCATCAATTATTCAGGCTTGCGCATTCCCGAGGCTGAAGGCGGCAAGGTGGAAGGAACAGTGCAGCCTGTCTATTACTGGAAAGTGTCGCCCGCCATTTCAGGCATGGCATTCTATGATGCGGGCCGTTTCCCCGCATGGCAGCATTCGCTTTTCATCGGGGCGCTCAAAGAGCAGGCGCTGATCCGGCTGGAACTCGACGGAGACAGCGTCAAGTCCGAGGAGCGTCTGCTGGAGCCGCTGCATGAGCGCATTCGCGATGTGAGGGTCGGGCCCGACGGCTTTGTCTATGTGCTGACGGACGATTCGAACGGCCGGCTGCTGAAGGTTGGGCTGGCGCCCTGAGATCAGCGCAGTAAGGGCGAGGCGCGGGCGCCCTGAGCCGAGGCCCCCGCGCGCCGGTCATGCGTTGATGGCCATCCCCGGCTCGGATGGTTGTGGCAGGTGATTTCGGTAGCTTGCCAGCAGTTCGGCACGTCTGGACTGGGCCGCCCGCACATTGCCTTCCTTGATGTGCCCGAAACCGCGAATGTCGTCGGGCAGTCTGGCCAGTTCGAGCGCGATCGCCAGGTTTTTCTCATTCACGCTGTCCGCCAGTTCATTGACGAGATCCATGTAGTCAGCGACGAGCCGGCGCTCCATGCGGCGCTCTTCCGTTCTGCCGAACATATCGAGAGGGGTTCCTCGCAGTCCCTTCAGCTTTGCCAGCACGCGGAAGGCCGACAGCATCCAGGGGCCATAGTTGCGCTTGATGAGTTCCCCTTTCTCGTTTTTGCGCGCGAGCAGCGGCGGCGCAAGATGGAAGGTCAGCGTGTAGTCCTTGCCGGGTTCCCCTTCGAATTGCTCGCGCAGCCTGGCTGTGAACTCTGGATCTGTGTACAGGCGCGCCACCTCGTATTCATCCTTGTACGCCATCAGCTTGGCCAGGTTTGCCGCCACCGCGCGGGTCAGGCGATAGGCATTTCCTGGCAGCAGACTCGATTCCCGTGCGCGGATGCGTTCGACCGCGGCGGTGTAGCGGTTTGCGTAGCGGGCGTTTTGATATGCCGTAAGCCATTGCTGGTTGCGCTCTATGAGCTGGTCCAGGGTTTCGGGCATGGGGATGATGCGAGCCGTTGCCGGTGAGGCCGCCTTTTGCGGCATGATGGCCTGTGCGCCGAGGTGTGCCGCCGCGCGACCCCATTCGAAGGCGGCCAGGTTTTTGTCCACCATGACGCCGTTCAGCTCAATGGCGCGGACAAGCGCCTCGCGCGACAGCGGGATCCAGCCTTTCTGCCAGGCGTAGCCCAGCAGCAGCGGATTGGCGTAAATGGCGTCGCCCAGCAGTGCAACCGCCAGCGCATTGGCGTCGACGAACTCGCAACCGTCGCCCATGGCATCGGTCAGCAGCTTGTTCGAGTCCGCCTGTGGAAACTGCCATTTGGGGTTGTGGATGACCGCCGCGGTAGGAATGGGGGCGCTGTTGACGATGGCGCTGGTCTGGCCCTTGAGCGCCTTGGCGAGCACATCGGACGCGGACGTGACGATGGTGTCGCAGCCAATGATGAGACGGGCTTCTCCTGTGGCGATGCGAGTGGCATGCAGGTTGGCGGGAGAAGGGGCCAACTGGACGTGGCTGAGGACTGCGCCGCCTTTCTGTGCCAGGCCTGCCATGTCGAGTACCGTCACGCCTTTGCGCTCCAGATGGGCTGCCATGCCGAGCAGGCCACCGATTGTCACGACGCCGGTGCCGCCGATGCCGGTGACCAGAATGCCGTAGGTGGCATCCAGCGCGGGCAACTGCGGCAGCGGAAGCTCCGTGACGGGGCCATTGCCCGATTCGGCCTGCATGGCCTGGCTTGCGGGCCGGGGTCTTTTCACCTGCGCGCCTTCGGCGGTGACGAAGCTGGGGCAGAAGCCGTTCACACAGGAGAAATCTTTGTTACAGGACGACTGGTTGATGCGTCGCTTCGAGCCGCGCGGGGTTTCCACCGGTTCGACTGACAGACAGTTGGATTTGGCCGAGCAGTCGCCGCAGCCCTCGCACACTGCCTCGTTGATGAAGACGCGCCGCGCAGGGTCCGGATAGGTGCCGCGCTTGCGGCGGCGGCGCTTTTCGGTGGCGCAGGTCTGGTCGTAGACAAGTACCGTCGTTCCCTCGATTTCACGCAGTTCGCGCTGGATTCGATCCAGCTCGTCACGATGATAGACGGGAGCATTGCCGGCCAAGGCGATGCCTCTGTACTTTTCAGGTTCATCGGTAACGACAACTATCTTGCGGGCTCCTTCGGCATGGACCTGGGCAATGACGTCGGTGACCTTGAGCACGCCATCAACAGGCTGCCCGCCCGTCATGGCAACGGCGTCGTTGTAGAGGATTTTGTAGGTGATGTTGGCGTTGGCCGCGATCGAGGCTCGCAGCGCGAGTATGCCGGAATGGAAGTATGTACCGTCACCCAGATTGGCGAAAATATGCTTCTCGCTGGTGAAGTGACGCTGGCCTATCCAGGCCGCGCCTTCGCCGCCCATGTGGCTGAAGGTGGCCGTGTTGCGATCCATCCAGATGCTCATGTAATGGCATCCTATGCCTGCCAGCGCGCGGGAGCCTTCAGGCACGCGGGTGGACGTGTTGTGCGGGCAGCCCGAACAGAACCAGGGCTTGCGGTCGGCGGCAGTGGAGGGGGCGGACTGTTCGCGCTCCTTGGCATCAATGATGGCAATGCGGGATGCGATGCGGGAACGCAGCTCCGGCGACATATCGGCTTTGTCCAGCCTGCGGGCAATGGCGCGGGCAATGATGGCAGGCGAGAGCTCGCCTCGGGCGGGCAGCAGCCACTGGCCACGCGGAACGGACCATTCCCCGCCCGCATTGTCCTTCTGGTCGAACTTGCCATAGACGCTGGGGCGCACGTCATCGCGCCAGTTGTACAGCTCTTCCTTCAGGGCGTATTCCAGAATCTGGCGTTTTTCCTCGACGACCAGTATTTCCTCCAGCCCGGTTGCAAATTCACGCGCATCCTGGGCGTTCAGCGGCCAGACACAGCCGATCTTGATCAGGCGTATGCCAAGCTGCGCACAGGCGGCTTCGTCCAGGCCCAGTTCCAGAAGCGCCTGGCGAGTATCCAAATAGGCTTTGCCGGCGGCCATGATGCCGAAGCGCGCCCGTGGGGAGTCCATCACAATGCGGTTCAGGCCATTGGCTCGCGTGTAGGCCAGTGCGGCATACCACTTGTAGTCCATCAGCCGCGCTTCCTGGTCCAGCGGCGGGTCGGGCCAGCGTATGCCCAGGCCGCCAGGCGGCAGAGTGAAGTCGTCGGGAATGATGATGCGTGTGCGGTCAGGGTCGATGTCGACCGATGCAGTGGATTCGACCACATCCGTAACGCATTTCATTGCCACCCAGAGGCCTGAGTAGCGGCTCATGGCCCAGCCATGCAGGCCGAAATCCAGGTATTCCTGCACGTTGGCGGGATACAGGACGGGTATGCCGGCAGAGATGAGGTCGTGCTCTGACTGATGCGCGACGGTGGACGACTTGGCGCCATGGTCGTCGCCGGCCAGCACCAGCACACCGCCGTGGGCGGATGTACCCGCGGAATTGGCATGCTTGAATACGTCCATCGAGCGGTCCACACCAGGCCCCTTGCCGTACCACATGCCGAACACCCCCTCCCGGGTGGCATGCGGTGTGAGAGCCGTCTGCTGGGTGCCCCATACCGATGTGGCAGCCAGGTCTTCGTTCAGCCCAGGCTGGAAGATGATGTCGTTGTCTGCAAGGTGTTGCTTGGCCTTCCACAAGGCCTGGTCCAGTGCACCCAGCGGCGAACCGCGATAGCCCGAGATGAAGCCTGCGGTATTCAGTCCGGCGGCACGGTCGCGGGCTTTCTGCAGCATGGGCAAGCGTACCAGCGCCTGGGTGCCGCTCATGTAGGCGCGGCCCTTTTCGAGCGTGTACTTGTCGTCTAGTGTGACATCAGCGAGCGCCTTCAATACCGCCTGGTCTAGGGGGGCATTCATGCGGTGGTCTCCTGTTTTCTGTGTAATAGTTCCGCTGCAACCCGCGCGCCGCAATTCGCCGCGCACGGCTCAGGCATATGCAAAGTGTAGGTGCTGGCATCGATATCGTAAAATCAAATTTTCCATTACCTGATATCAAAAAAACAGAATGAAAAGCGAGGTGACCTTCAGGCAGTTCCGCTATTTCATCGCGGCTGCAACGACCGGACGTTTTTCATCCGCGGCTGTGCAGGAGCATGTGTCGCAGTCTGCCATTACCAGTGCGGTGCAGAGCCTGGAGCAGCAGCTCAAGGTAAAACTGTTCGACCGCCTGCCGCATGGCGTTGCACTCACGCCTACCGGGCAGGTGTTTTTTCATCATGCCCGCCACGTAATGGATTCCGTGAACGACGCCATGCGGCATGCCAGCCTGATTCCCCAGGCTGCGCAAGGCACGATACGCATTGCTGCGACTTATACCGTCCTGGGCTATTTCCTGCCCGATCTGCTCAGCCGTTTCAAGCGCAGCTACCCTCAGGTCGAGATCGATCTGGTGGATATGGACAGGCAGACGCTGGAGCTGGCCCTGGAGCAGGGCAGCATCGATCTGGGCATAGGCCTGCTCTCGAACATAGAGCCTGGCGCGCGCCAGGGGCGGCACCTGCTGGTGCGATCACGTCGCCGCGTATGGGTGGGGGCGGATCATCCGCTGGCTGGCGAGCCAATTGTCAGCCTGGAAGAGATTGCCCGCCATCCATACATCCTGCTTACCGTGGATGACGCCGATACGGCGGCGCTGCGTCACTGGGCGGGCACGCGCACCAAGCTCAAGATCGCAATGCGTACAGGCTCCCTCGAGGCTTTGCGTGGCCTGGTGGCATACGGTTTTGGTGTTTCCATCCTGTCTGACCTGGTCTATCGGCCGTGGTCGCTGGAAGGCAAGAAAATTGTCGGGATTCCGATCTCGGATCCCGTTGCGCCCATGGATGTGGGTCTGGTATGGCCAGGAACCCGCGAACCGCGGGATCTGGCCGACGCCTTCAGGCAATTCCTGATCCAGGCCTGCGAAGGGTTTGGGGAAAACACCCAGGTGGCGTCAGCATCGGCGCCTGGGGGGCGGCGCTGACCCCGGAGTGTTCACGCTTCAGGGCACAAGCGCCAGACCCACGCGTACTTGCGAGCCGGTTTTGCGGTCGTATTCGAGCAGGGTTTCACCGTAGCCCTTGCGGAACTGGGCATAGAGATAGCCGTTCATTTTGAGCGGTGTACGCTGCAAGGGCCAGGTTGCCTCGATCTGGGTGGCGTAGCGGCCGCCGTCGCCGTCGCGATACAGGCCCGAGAGTGCCAGGCCGTTGTCCTGGGCCCAGCGCAGCTTCCAGTCGACATGGCCCATATAGTCGGCATAGTCGGGGTTTTCGTCCATCGAGAAGTACGATTTCACGCGCGGCCCGAACGTCAGCGTGCTGCCGTCGCCGAAGCGATAATTCAGCTCCGGCTGCAGGTAGGCATGGTTGAGGGAGCGTGTGTCGTCGCCATCCTTGCCGTTGGATTCGTGCTCGACCCCTGTTTGCAGCCCGACAAACCATTGCTTGCTGGGGGATTCCCACAGGGCATCCTTGCGCCAGAAGAAGCTGGGTTTGAACGAGGTGTCCACGAAGGGCGACGAGTCTGACTCCAGATCCCACAATGAAGTCTGGGTATAGGCCAGGTAGAAATGGTCTTTGAACTCGGGATGGGCGGGATCCTTGGGCCGGAAAAGCTGATACTTCAGGCTGACCTGAAAGCGCGCATTGCGCCTGCCGTTGTCGCCGTAAGCGAAATAGATCGGTTCGTAAGGCTGGATGGCGCTGCGGAAATTGTCGAAGGCCGATGGCGGGGCGTCTGGCCGTGCGGCGGCCGCAGGGGCGGGGCCGGCCTGCGGCGAAGCGCCTGTCGCAAGCACCACGCCGGCGGGCAGCTCGGGGTCGGGCGTGCCGTCGCCGCCCGACTTGCCCGCGTCGACAACCGGGCCGATCGCGGGCGCCGCAGCGACCATGCCATTGCCCGGTGCGCTGGCGTCCAGGGCCAGCAGTGTGGAGTCTCCTTCGACATTCACTGCCTGCAAGCCATGCACATCGCTGGGAACGGTGGCGTTCCAGGATATTTGCACGAAATTGTTGACAGGCACGGTGAAGCTTCCCTGGCCATCGGAGATATAGGCCATGCTGCGTGTGGCCTGGCCATTGGGGCCGCGCCACTGTATGACCAGTCGGGGCGGCGCAGTCCAGGTCAGGGCGGAGCCGGTGTCGTTGAATATCACAGCGGTGATTCCCACCGTCTCGCCTGGCGCGGCCTGTGTCCTGGAGAGCTTGTAGCTGATGCCGGCGAAGGCCGGGACAGACATTGCAAGGGCGCCGGCGGTCAGCAGCGCACGGGCCAGCCACCGGGGCGACAAAGAGAGATTGTGCATGGTGTAAGGGTTAATCCAGATAACCAGCAGACTGTAACATCATGCTTGCGAGATGCATGGCAACCAAACGTAAAGGCATGTTGAGGCAGCGGCAGCCTGTTCAATTTCAGGCGCATTCAGTGGCTTTTATGCCACGTGAAGCATGGCAGGGTCGGATGCAGGGCTGTTGAAGCCGGGTTGCGGCACAGCATTGCGTGTGACGATATAATCTATGATTCTTCGCGGCAAGCGAACCGCCCTTAGCTCAGTTGGATAGAGCACTCGCCTTCTAAGCGAGCGGTCACACGTTCGAATCGTGTAGGGCGGGCCAGACTTTTCACAGCGGTACGCGTTGCCGACTCTCTGCACTTCATGCCTTGGCTAGGAATTAAACGTAGCCCTGGCGGAAAGCGGCATGTCTGCCCAAGCGAGCACCGAGAGACGGGCCACGCACGTTCGACTTGACATTGTCGCTATGCGCATTCAACGACCAGCAGTGCGCTGACGGGTTCCTTTCCGTCATTGATGATGGTATGCCGTACGTCGACCGGATACCGCGCCGTCTCTCCCTGTAACAGGGGCTTGCGTGTGCCGGCCACATCCAGGGTTACCTTGCCTGCCAACACCGAAAGATGCTCCTTGCTGTTCATCTGATGCGGTTCGGATGCGAGCACGCCGCCGGGCTCCATCTGCAGTTCGTACCATTCAATGTGGCCAACCATTTCCACGGGGCCCAGGATGCGCAGGATGCATTTTCCGTCCGGGCTTTTTATCTCTGGCGTTGCATGGGGCGAAATAATTGAGACGATGGGGGGAGCAATTTCATGCTGCTCCACGGCCAGGAATTCAGCCAGCGCGACGCCCAGGGCATTGGTCAGGCGCCAGAGGACGGCGACAGTCGGGTTCGCCTCGTTTCTTTCTATCTGGGACAGCATCGACTTGGAGACCCCGGCCATCTTCGACAACTCGTCCAGCGACAGCCTGCGGGCTTTGCGCAGCGTATGCAAGCGCTGACCAACAGCTGGAGGTTCTTTCTTTGAATGATGTTCTGGCTTGGCTGGCATTTTGTTCGTTATAATGGATGTATTAATTCGAAATATTGGATTTGGCAATATTTTTCCGATATAGTGGAATTTACCGCAGTTTTGCAGAAGATATTCAGACGGGGTCTGTCACATGCCAACATCACAGGGTTTTTATTCATCAGTCCGCGCCGAGCTGGCGGCAATCGAGCAAGCCGGGCTTTTCAAGCAAGAACGCATCATCGTCACGCCCCAGGGCGGCGAGATTAAAACTGCTGACGGCCGCAGCGTCATCAACCTCTGCGCCAACAACTACCTGGGCCTGTCGTCCGACCCCGCGGTGATCTCAGCGGCCAGAAAGGTGCTTGACGAACGGGGCTTCGGGCTCAGTTCGGTACGCTTCATCTGTGGCACACAGGACAAGCACAAGGAGCTTGAGCGCCGTCTCTCTGCATTCCTGGGCACCGAAGATACGATTCTCTATGGATCGGCTTTTGATGCAAACGGCGGGCTGTTTGAAACCTTGTTTGGCGCAGACGACGCCATCGTCAGCGACGAGCTGAATCATGCATCGATCATCGACGGCATCCGGCTGTCGAAGGCCAGGCGCTATCGCTACCGGCATGATGATCTTGACGACTTGCGGGTCAAGCTTGCCGAGGCTGATGCCGCCGGAGCGCGATTCAAGATCGTCTTCACCGATGGCGTGTTTTCGATGGACGGCACTATCGCAAGGCTGGATGAGATACGTGCAATCTGCGATGAGCATGGCGCTTTGCTGGGCGTGGATGATAGCCATGCAACAGGCTTTCTGGGCGCGCATGGACGAGGCACGCATGAATATCGCGGCATTTTCGGCAAGGTCGACATCATTACCGGCACGCTGGGCAAGGCGCTTGGCGGTGCTTCGGGTGGCTTCACCAGCGCCAGTGCTGATGTTGTGGCGCTGTTGCGCCAGCGGTCGCGCCCCTATCTGTTTTCCAATACTGTGGCCCCCGCGATTGTCGGGGCCACTATTGCCGTCCTGGATATTCTCGAGGGCGGCACTGAGCTGCGTGACCGGCTGGAAAGCAATACCAGGCTGTTCCGCAGCGGCATCACTGCGCTTGGCTTCGATGTGAAGCCGGGCGAGCATCCCATTGTGCCCGTAATGGTCTATGACGCCGAAAAAGCCCAGAAGCTTGCGGACAGGCTGCTCGAGCTGGGTGTCTATGTGGTGGGCTTTTTCTATCCCGTCGTGCCCAAGGGGCAGGCCCGCATCCGGGTTCAGATCAGCGCGCTGCATACCGAGGCCGAGCTTGAGCGGGCACTCGATGCGTTCGGACAGGCAGGCCGGGAGCTGGGAGTTATTCAATGAGCACAGCGAAGATACTGATTATTGGCGCGAACGGACAATTGGGCACCGAACTGGCGGCTGCGCTGGCGCAACGGCACGGCGCTCATCGAATCATCACCAGCGATATAAGCCCCATCGGCCAGCATGCGCATATCCGCCACGAAATCCTGGATGTCACGGATGCAAATCAGCTGTCGGACCTGGTCGGAAAGCATGGCATCACGCAAATCTATCATCTGGCTGCGACACTGTCAGCGGTCGGCGAGAAAGCGCCTGCCCGGGCCTGGCAGCTCAATATGGGCGGCCTGCTCAATGTGCTGGAAATTGCTGTCTTGCATGGCCTGGACAAAGTGTTCTGGCCCAGCTCGATCGCCGCGTTCGGCCCGACCACACCTTCCGATGCGACGCCCCAGCATACGGTGATGGAGCCTACGACGGTCTACGGCATTTCCAAGCTTGCGGGTGAAGGCTGGTGTCGCTGGTACTTCGAGAACAAGGGGGTAGACGTGCGCAGCCTGCGCTATCCGGGCCTGATCTCCTACAAGACGCCGCCCGGCGGGGGGACGACAGACTACGCCGTCGAGATATTCCATTCTGCCCTGCGCCATGAAACGTATAGCTGCTTTCTCGCACCGGACGAGGCATTGCCCATGATGTACATGCCCGATGCCGTACGCGCAACACTTGAGCTGATGGACGCTCCACGGGAGCGGATCAGTGAACGCGGCAGCTATAACTTGGCTGGCATATCGTTCACGCCGGAACACATCGCCGCTGAAATCAGGAAACACTATCCCGATTTCAAGATTGCCTATGCGCCTGATTTCCGCCAGGAGATCGCGCAGGGCTGGCCCAGCTCAATCGATGATTCCCTGGCGCGGTCCGACTGGAACTGGCGCCCGGCCTTCGACCTTTCCACCATGACCCGCGACATGCTGACCAACCTCGCGCAAAGAATGGGGCACCTGGCTCAGGCGGCTTGAGTCTTGGCTGGTGACGATTAAGGTTTGTTGGCGAGCTGCTTGGCTCAAATATTGATCGGCCAATGTTACCGCTCTCGGTCGTGGCAAAAGGCGAGGGCGTCTATTTCGATCAGCCAGTCTGGGTGCGCCAGCGCCTGCACCGAGATTGCGGTGGAGGCCGGGCGGCATGCTCCCAGATAGGCTTTCCGGATTGCCCCAGCCGGCTTGATCATGTCCGGATGGATGACAAAGGTAGTGATTCTCACTAGATTGGATACGTCCATGCCTGCGGCCTGAAGCAGCGTGACAATGTTCTTCCAGACCGCATGGGTCTGATCCGCGATCCCCTGTGCGAGGCTGCCATCGGGCAGGATTCCCACTTGCCCGGATAGATGGAGCCAGGCGCCTGATCCGCTGTGGCATATGGCCTGGCTATAGGCGCCAGCGGGAGGCGCCATGCTGGATGGGTTGATCGGAGTGATATGGCTCATGGTGATGATCCTTGCGGTGCGTCCATGCTGACATCAAGATACGGCCACATGGCTGTCGCGGCGGGCGTCGCGGGCACCGATATAGCAGTTGCCTTGTCGTTGAAGTATCTGCATCCCGCCAAAGTCCCAGGTACTGGTGCCCAGCGCGGTAATCTGATGTCCCAGCTCGGTCAGCGCGTGTACCGTCGACAGCGGGTAGCCTGGCTCCAGGGATACTTTCAAACCGCTGGCGACCTTGAATCGCGGCGCATCAACGATCGCTTGCGGATTCTGCCTGAAAGACATCAGCCGTACGACTAATTGGACATGGCCTTGGGGCTGGAAAGCGCCTCCGGTGGCGCCGAAAGCCATATGGGAGCCGTCGGCGCCAGACAGAAAGCCTGGCAGAATGGTATGGAATGGTCGTGCCTTTGGCGACAGCCTGGCAGGAGAGTTCATGTCCAGAGAGAAACCGGCACCGCGATTCTGGAGCGCTATCCCTGTGCCAGGCACGACCACGCCCGAACCAAATCCCATGTAGTTGGATTGAATCAGCGAGACCATTCGGCCGGTGGAATCACCCGTTGCAAGGTAAACAGTACCTGCGAGTGCCGGCAGCTTGTGTCGGTAGTCTTGTGCATGTTTCATGTCGATCATGGAGGCAGCATGCCGGGTATGGTCTGGATGCAGCAGCTCGGCGGGTGAGGCTGTCATCTGGTCTGGATCGCCCAGCTGCCCTTGTACCTGTGCGCAGGCCAGCTTGATGGCTTCAATTTGCAGATGAATTGCTTCGGGCGAATCGACGGGATGCTGCTCGATCTTCAGATGCTCGAGTATGCCTAGCGCATAGAGCGCGATGAGCCCCTGTCCGTTGGGCGGCATCTCGTAAGCGCATGCATCGCGATAGCGTGTGCCCAGCATGTCAGTCCAGACGGCGCGATGCGATGCAAGATCTTCTCTGGATAGATCGGCGTTGCATTCCGCGGAAAAGGCTGCAATGCGGGCTGCGGTTGTTCCTGTGTAGAAATCACGTCCCTCGCTGCGGGCAATGCGGGCCAGGGTTTCAGCAAGATCAGCCTGGACAAAGCATTGTCCCGTCAGTGGCGCCTTCCCGCCAGGCAGGAACACGGTTTCGAAGTTGGGCTGATTTCTGAGCACATCGGCCTGTTCTTCCCATTTTTGCGCAACCCCTGGCGATACGAAAAAACCATCGGCCGCATAGGTGATGGCCGGGGCCATAAGTTGTTCAAAGGAGAGGGAACCATACCGGCGCCACAATGCCGTCCATGCCGATACTGCGCCCGGAACAGTTACGCTGTCCCACCCTCGTTCAGGCATTGTGTTCCCATATTTTTCCATCATCCTTTCAGGGCTGGCTCTTCCCGGTGCCCGCCCGCTTGCATTCAAACCGCTTAGTGTGTCGCCATCCCAGACTGCTGCAAAGGCGTCTCCCCCCAAACCATTGTTTGTCGGCTCAACAACGGCGATAACGGACGCAGCCGTGATGGCTGCATCAACTGCGTTGCCGCCTAGTTCGAGCATCCGCAGCCCGGCCTGTGCCGCCAGGGGCTGGGATGCAACTACCATGTTGCGCCCCACGACAGGCCTGACGGTGGATGGGTAGGGAAATGAGGGGTCGCCGAGGTCGTGCATCGATCAGTCTCCCGCGGCAATGTGGCTCTTGCGCACAGCCATTTTCCATTTGAGTGATTCCGCTTGCACAAAACGGCCAAATGCTTCGGCGCTCTCCATTTCTGGCTCCACGCCAAGCTGTCCCAGGCGTTTCTGAGTATCCGCTCGTGCCAGAATGGCGTTGGTTGCATCATTCAGCTTTTCAACAATTGGTTTAGGCAACTTGTCTGGGCCAAATAATCCGAACCAGGCAGTGACCTGATAATCGTCTAGCCCCTGTTCTGCCAATGTGGGAAGTTCAGGCAGGAACTGGCTGCGCTTGGCACCCGTAGTACCGAGCGCCACGACCGTACCCGCCTTGATATGAGGCGCGGCAGTCATGACAAGATCGAACATCATGTCAACTTCGCCTGCAAGCAATGCGTTCATGGCTGGTGCGCTGCCGCGATATGGAACGTGCACCATATGGGTGCCTGCCTGGCTATTGAACAGCTCTCCGGCCATGTGGTTTGATGTGCCTACGCCTGCGGAGCCATAGGTGAGCGCACTTGGATTCTCTTTGGCCTTGGCGATCAGGTCTTGCATGGTCTTGACCCCAAGACCGGGGCGAACGAGCAGCACGAAGGGCATGGATGCCAGCCGCGCCACAGGAGTGAAGTCCTCCACAGGATCGTACCCGGCGGTCTTGTTGACTGCAGGCGTCATGGCATGTGAACTTACTGTGCCCAGCAGCAATGTGTAGCCGTCAGGAGCCGCGTTGACAACGCTGCGCGCACCCACGATGGATCCGCCGCCAGGGCGGTTTTCCACCACAATGGGCTGGCCCAGCCTGGGCTGCAGCTTATCTCCAAGCAATCGTGCCAGGATGTCGGCGGAGCCGCCCGGAGGGTAGGGGACGATCATCCGGATGGGATGCGAGGGATAGTCCGCAGCCAGTACGGCAGACGCCATGGCTAGGGAAAGCACGACCAATGCCGTGCCCAAACTGCGCTGAATCCGATTCATGAGGAGGCTCCTCATGCATCGTGAGCGGGCCCCGCAGGCTAGGCGCGAGTGCCAGTATCACGGATGCGGTTGTTTTGGGGGCGCGATGCGAAGATGCAGCGGTTGCCGTCAGAGGGAGATAGGCTGCTTGTCGTCCACTTCTGCGATATAGGGAATCTCTACGCCATGTATGCCTACATCCTCCCGGATATCATCGAGTGCGCGTTTGATGATGTCCAGCTCTTCGTCGGGATGCGTGGCTCCCAATCCATGGTGCGCTGCAAGTGCGCGATTTCGCCCCGCCCTCTGCCGTTCATCACTCGGAAGATTCACGACCGCGTATACGCCATTAAGCAAGCTGCCCTTGAGCTTTTTGGCGAACTGCTGTCCGAGCTGCAACTTTTCGTCTGACGATAACTCATCGAAGAAGTGGCGCATGATAATTCGGCCAAACTGGATGTGCCTTGCCTCGTCGCGCAAAATCAGTTTGCAGGCAGTCTTGACCGACTCAAAGCGGGCATTTTCATAGCGGGCCTGCAGCAGTTCGCCTGACAGTTGCTCAAACAGCGTATTGACGGCCATCCCGCCAAAGAAAGACATCTTCTTTTCTTCGCTCTCATTATGGAACTGAGGAATGATGGACTGGAAATAGTCAGCCTTCGGTGAAGCCTGATAGCCTCCCAAGGCTTGCGCAACATTGAATGAGGCCTCGTGATGCCGCAGTTCTTCGGCAATGAAGTTGACAATATGCTGCTTTATCTCGAAAGGTAGGTGGCTGTAGATGGCATCGCGCAGGCGTTCTGCGCCATAAGGGATGGCGCCATGTTCCATCCATGCACGCAGGCTCCACCATTCAGCACCGGCATCCCGGATTTCCTGATCCAGGTCCGCATCGCGGATATCCTGATAATCAATCTCGCGCGGGTCCCATGCAAGGTCCCGCGCCTGGGTACAGAGATGCCAGACCTCTGGATACTCCAGTTCAGACTCGATAGGGTATGGGTTGGGTACGGGGGTGAGCTCTTCGAGCAGTGATGGTTGCATGTCTCTCTCCTCGGTCGTTGTGTGTATGTCAAAAGCCTGTTCCGGCGTTTTCTTGTGTCTGGGAAAAAGTATAGGTGCCATCCTTTTATATTTCTAATACCATTTGTCTGGCATCGTGATACCTTTCACATACATAAGGATGCAGGCGCACACACATCATCTGGTTCTGTTCTGTGGAGCCCAAAAAAATGGCAGATCTCAGGCAATTGCAGCAGTTCATTACGGTGGCGACCGAGCTGAATTTTCGCCGGGCGGCGCAGCGCCTGCACATGTCCCAGCCTCCCCTGAGTGCGGCAATACGCAGGCTGGAACAGGATATGGGCCTTGCCTTGTTTGAGCGCACGCGTCAATACGTGCGGTTGACTGCCGCGGGAGAAGTGTTTTTGCGTGAGTCCCGACGTACGCTTGCGCAGGCCCGGTTTGCAGTCGAGGCTGCGCAAGGAATAGGCTCGGGGCTTTCTGGTGTATTGCGGTTTTCGTTTGTCCCGAGCGCTGCGCTCGATGTCCTGCCGCAACTATTGCACCGGTTCCAGCAGGATCACCCTGGCGTTCGACTGATTCTGACTGGGGCCAGCACGCAGCAGGAAGTTGCCAGGCTGCGATCGGAGATTACGGATCTGGCTCTGATCGTTCCTCCTCTGGCCGACCCGCGAGGTTTGGAAATAACCGTATTGCGCCGTGAGAAGATGGTGCTGGCGGTACCTGCAACTCACCCGCTTTCAGTGATGGGCAAGATCAGCCTTCGCATGCTTGTGGATGAGCCATTCATTTCGTTCTCATACTCGGAGGGCAGTGGGTTCGCCGGTTCGGTGCTGGCGGCCTGTCACAGTGCGGGCTTTTCGCCGCGCATTGAGCAAGAGGCGTCGCAGATGCAGACGATTCTTACGCTGGTGGCCAGTGGTCTTGGCATTGCTTTTGTACCGTCCGCGTTGAGTGCAATTCATATGGGAAACGTCTGTTATCTCAGCATAGAGGACCCGGAGGAATTGTTGAGTTATGAGTTGGCCCTTGCCCGAGTGAAAGGCAATGCATCAGCAGTGGTGGACGCATTTATAGCGATGGCGAAGTCAGCTCTCTAGCTGGGATACAAATTCGTGCGGCATGCCGTAATCAAGGCGTGCGAATTGATCATGCGGCCGGCTTGTATGGCGTTTCGGTGGATCTGTTGTCCCGGCTGGAAAACGGAAAAGGTGGCATGGCAACAGACAAGGTGGTGCGTATTATGGCGGGGCTGGAACTGATCGCTGCTCGCAAGGAACATGCCGGCATGCGTGCATTGCTGCACGAGGAAGCGCTGCATGGCTCCAGCCCTGCTACGTATCGCATCAATCTTCCGTCGTCGCCACGGGTGCGTCGTCTTGCTGGCTCCATTCACTCCATGAGCCCGGATACAGGCTCGATCCGCGCAGGCCGGCGATTTCCATGGCGAGCAGGTTGTGGCAGGCGGTGACGCCCGAGCCGCATTGATGGACGATGGATGATGGGTCGCGGCCGGCCAGCAGGGCGGTGAATTCCTCGTGCAGCTGTGCCGGGTTCTTGAACCTGCCTTGCGCATCGAGGTTATTCATGAAGAAGCGGTTGCGCGCGCCGGGGATGTGGCCGGCCTTGGGGTCGATGATTTCGTTCTGGCCGTGGAAGCGATCGGCATTGCGCGCGTCGACAAGCTGGCGCTGGCTGTCTTGCAGATTGGCGCGAACTGTTTTGTAATCCACGCTGTCATGCAAAGCGGTACGTTGGGTGAAGTCGCCGCGTGAAACGGGAAGGGCTTCACCTTTTTCAATGGGCAGGCCCGCGTTCTTCCAGGCGGCAATGCCGCCGTCCAGTACCCGCCGGTGCGGGTGGCCCATCCAGCCCAGCATCCACCAGAGCCGTGCCGCGTACATGCTGTTCGCGTTGTCATAGGCAACGATCAGCGTGTCGTTGTCCGCACCCAGTTCGGCCATGCGATCGGCGAAGACGTCGGCCGCAGGCAGCGGATGGCGGCCGTTGTGTCCAGAACGCGGCGCACTCAGGTCGTCTTCGAGATGCACATAGACAGCGCCCGGGACATGACCCGACTCATAGGCCTGCCTGCCGGCTTCAGACCTGGCAAGGTCGAAACTGCAGTCGCAAACCAGGATTTGCTTGCCCCGGCGTTCGCCCAGCAATTTGTTCAGCTCAGTGGTTTGTATCAGCAACGGTTCGTTCATGCGATCCTCCATTTGAAATTAGTTTAACGGAGTTGCAGGCATGCCGCGTTCCTGTGGAGGTGGATCGCAGGGGATAAAATCAGGCTTTTTTCGGGCAGCGCGAGGCGGACGAGAATGGTGGAACGGGATGGAGGCATGGATGAGGCCGCGCGGCGTGCTTTGGCGCGGGACAAGGGTGTCGTGCTGGCGCTGGATCTGGGGTCCACCTGGCTCAAGGGCGGTCTCGTGGATATCGACGGCGGGCTGTTGCATCTTGAACGGGTCGCCTCTCCCTTGCAGGGAGAAGGGCCGTTGGATGCGGAAGATGTCTGGCAGGCAACCAGAGGGGTGCTGTGGCGCCTGCGCCGGCAGGCCGGGCCAGCTGTGCCGCTTGCAATCTCTATAACCGGTGCGACCCGTTCACATGTATTCCTGGATGCGCGGTATCGCCCGCTCGGGCCAGTGATGCTGTGGGACGATCCCACGGGAGCTGAGCAGGGGGAACAAGTATCCCGGGCATACGGCTGCCCGGGCGATACCCCTGGCTATGGGGCATACCATCCTCTTGCACGCTTGCTGCAGTTCAGACGGGATCGCGGTACGACGCCACATCGGCTGGCCGAGCTGAAAGACTGGCTCAACTATCGGCTGACGGGGCGTCTGGTGACGGATGCCGTGGCCTATGGGCGGATGGAACCGGATGCCTCTTCAGGGCTGTCTGTGGAGGACGTGCTGGCGCGCCTGGAACTGCCGCGAGCAGTCATTGCGCCGCGTGCGCTGCCAGCAAGCATACTGGGCCCGTCTGGCGGGGGCGACCAGGCCGCCGCAAACATTGGTGCGCATGGCGCCAGCACCGGCCTGCCCTCTGGAATACCTGTCATCGTGAGCAGCTTCGATACCTGGGCATCTTGCCTGGGCATGGGGGCGATGCGTGATGGCGGGGTTTACGACATCTCCGGCACCACACAGGTTTTGGGCACATTCAGCCGCGCGCCGCGCCCCGTGCGGAGCATGGTGTCCATGCGCTGGACGGATGAGCTATGGCAGACAGGCGGCCCCTGCCAGACCGGAATGGGCACGCTGGCATGGTTTGCCCGGGCCTTCCTGGACAGCGACGACCCTGCCCAGACGCTTGCCGCCGCAAGTGCGTCACGAGCGCGGGACGTGCCATTATGTCTGCCTTACCTCTCGGGCGAGCGCATGCCTTTGTGGAACAGCTCGCTTTCCGCAAGTTTTCACGGGGTAAAATCGCATCACTTTCGCGCGGATCTGGCGCAGGCGCTAGTGGAAGGCCTGGTGCTCGCGCATCGGCTGGCACTCGATGCCATGCAGGCACGCAATCCGGGCGTCAGGCTGCATATGGGGGGCGGTGGAACACGGCTGACCGAATGGGTGCAGGCGCGTGCGGATGCGTTCGGCGTGACAGTTGAGCTGGGCCAGACGGAAGAGTCAGCATTGGTTGGGGCCGGGCTGGCTGCGGCGGCCGCCCTGGGAGAAAGAAAGAATCTCGAGGCGGCGCAGGATGTGCTCGAGGCGCATAGCGTGTGCGTGACGCCCCGGGCGACGCGTTCAGCCTATTACGAAACCAGGGCAAAGGAATTTTCAATGTTGTTGAGCAGGGACCCATCCTTATCATGAGCAAGACGCACTTTCATGTCTGGCTGAGCCGCTACGGCACATGCATCGCCGGCATTGCGCTGTTTGTGTTCTTCGCCATGTGGGCGCCGAACTTTCTTTCCCTCCTGAATCTGTCCAACATCATGAAGCAGATCAGCTTCATGGCGGTGCTGGGCCTGGGGTTTTCGCTGGCGCTGCTTGTCTCGGAGCTGGATCTTTCGTTTGCCAATGTTTGCAGCCTGTGTGCGGTGTGCGTGGCCTGGTTTGTGCACAATGGGCACCCGCCCGAACTTGCGGTCGCGGCGGGCCTGCTGGTCGGCATCGGCGCCGGCGTTCTCAATGGCCTGCTGGTGACGGTGCTGCGCATCCCCTCTCTGATTGCGACCCTGGCAACGGCTTCCGTGGCCAATGGCCTATCTTTCATGGTGACGCAAGGCGTCGCTTTCGTCGGCCAGTGGGATAGCCGCTTTCTCTGGATAGGGCGGGGCACCGTCTTTGGCATACCCGCGCTGATCTTCTGGCTGCTGGTAGTCAACCTGCTGGCCTGGTTCATGCTCAAGCAGACGCGGCTGGGCTTCCGGATGCTCGCTGTGGGTGAAGCAACCGAAGCGGCGCGCCTTGCCGGCGTGAACGTCAGGGTAATCAAGATCATTGGGCTGGCATTGTCTGGTCTGGCCGCAGGGGTGACGGCGGTGTTGATGACCTCCAGCCTTGCATCGGCCGCGCCCAATGCTGCTGCTGACCTGATGCTGACAGCGATTGCAGCCGTGCTATTGGGCATGACCATGTTTGAGCCAGGCCGGGCCAATGTGCCGGGCACGCTGGTGGGCGCCATTATCATTGGCATGCTGGGAAACGGTCTGGTGCTGATGGGGGTGGAATACTATTTCCAGGATATTCTTCTGGGCCTCATTATTGTGGTGTCTGTCGCGTTGTCGTCATCCGTGCTGAAAAAAGCGGCGTTCTCGATATGAGCGCGACAGGCCTAATGGCCCGCATCGGGCAATTTCAGGTTGATCATCTTCCCTTACTTTCCAGGACAACATCATCATGCGAACCTCTTTCCTTCGATTCCTGACAGCGGCAGTGCTGGCGCTGGGCTGTGCCGGCGTCGCCCAGGCCGCCAAGCTGGCCATTATCGGCTTCCAGATGTCTTCCGAGACGCATGCGCGTGTCGTCAACTCAGCCAAGGCAGCCGCTGAAGCCAAAGGCTGGGACGTGCAGGTGTTGAACAGCAAGGGGGATATGTCCACGCATATCAATCAGCTCGAGAACCTCTTGCTCACGCGGCCCGATGGCATCATTGTTGCGATGGGCAAGCCCCTGCAGGCTCAGGAGCAATTTCGCAAGGCGAAAGAGGCAGGCATACCGCTGGTGACCGTCATGAGCGGAACCAGCCCCGATGCGCTGGTAGACGTTGCTGTGAACGAATATTCCGCCGGTGCGCAGGCGGCGCTTTATCTGCTTGATCACCTGAATTATCGAGGCAACATCCTGACCCAACGGTTCGAAGGAAATGCGGGCACCCGCATTCGCGGCAAGATTCTGGATGTGGTGCTGAGCGAGAATCCCTCGGTCAAGCAGATTAGCACGCATACCATGGCGCGCACGGCCTCCTGGCGCGATGACGTGCAGGCCGGCATGAATGCCTTGCTGCTCAAGAACCAGGGCAAGGTCGATGGCATCTGGGCATCGTTCGATGCGCAGGCCTATATCATTGACGACATCCTGCGCCAGCAGGGGGCTAAGAAGGGCAAGCCCGTGCTGGTCAGTATTGATGGCGGCCCCGAAACCTATCGCCGCATTGCCGATCCGGATTCCTTGCTGATGGCGACCGTCATGATTCCGTTTGAGAAAATGGGCGAAAAGGCTGTCGAGGTGGTCGAGCGGGTGGGCATCAAGAAGGAACCCCGCGAAAGCATTGCCCATGGTCCATACATTTATCTGGATGCAGAGCTGGTCGATGCCGCCAATGTCCAGAACTATCTGAAGAACTGAGCTGCCGTGAACAAGATTCTGGAGCTGCGCCAGCTGACCAAGCACTACGGGGCCGTGCAGGCGCTGCGCGGTGTGGATGTCGATGTTAACGAAGGCGAGGTGCTGGCTATCTGTGGCGACAACGGTGCGGGCAAGAGTACCCTGATCAAGGTCGTGTCAGGTGCTCATCCTATGACGTCCGGTGAACTGCGCCTGGCAGGCCAGGCCTTGCGCTGGTCGTCCCCGCATGATGCCCTGTCCAATGGCGTGGCCACTATCTACCAGGATCTTGCGCTCGCTCCTCGTTTGAGCGTGTGGCAGAACGTCTTTATCGGCGCGGAACTGCGGCGTCGCATCTTTCCCGGCCTGAACGTGCTGGATAAGCCCGCAATGCGGGCGAAGACGGCAGAGTTGTTGCAGCGCCTGAACCAGGACATTGACGACGTTGATCGTCCGGTAGCAGATTTCTCTGGCGGCCAGCGCCAGGCTGTAGCGATAGCCCGAGCTTTGCTGTGGCGGGCGCGCATTGTCATCATGGACGAGCCGACTGCCGCGCTAGGTGTGAAGGAAACTGCCAGGGTGCTCGCACTGATCGAGCAACTGAAGCAGGAAGGGGTGACCGTCCTGTTGATCAGTCACAATATGGAGGATGTGGTGAGGGTGGCCGACCGGGTCGTGATTCTCAAGGCGGGAAAAGTGGCAGCGCAGGGGGCTGCCGGCGGATTGGCTCCCTCCGATCTTGCCCAGGCCATCATGACGGGGGAATGGCCGCAGCACGCGGCATGATGATTGCTCCTGCCAGGACTTGACGTTCAGCTGCGCCGCCTGGACGTCGCAGGGGCTGAAGCCGCATCGCCGCCGCGCGCCTCGGCGGAACGGCGCAGCGATGCGGCTGATGGGGCGGCGCCGGGCGGCAGCGAGTTATCGGCAGGCGGGCCCACGCTTTCGCGCTCCACCACAATGGCTGGCATGGGAGCGGGGGGCTCGACCTGCTGTCCTTCAATGAGGCCAACCATGATCCGCGCGGCCCTGGACCCTATATCATGCGCAGGTATGCAGACAGTAGTGATCGCGGGCTGCATCATGGCTGCTTCGTCGATCCCGTCGAATCCGACCAGCGACAGCTCCCCTGGCACATCTATTCCCTGCCGCCGGCACTCGTCAAGCGCTCCCATGGCCTGAAGATCGGTGCCGAAAAATATGACAGAGGGGCGCTGGGCCATGCGCCAGTAGTGCCGGATGGCGTCACGGCCACCTTCGTATGAGAAAGGCCGCTCCAGTATCCAGTTCTGCGGAACATGCAGCCCTGCCTCTGTTGCGGCTGCCAGTATGCCGTCGCGCCGTCCCCGTGCTCGCTCGTTGCGCGCCGAGGCGCCGCTGCAGATGCCGATGCGCTTGTGGCCGCGGGCGAGTGCGCATTGGGCCAGACGATAGGCCGCATCGAAGTTGGAAATGCCCACACAATAAGGGTGACTGCTTTCGTCGACCGACCAGGTCAATACATAAGGCAGGTCGCGCAGCCGAAACAGGCTGAATACCTCTTCATCGTGATCGGTACCGACCATGATGATGCCGTCTACGCCGCGCTCCAGGGTTGCACGAATCAGCGTTGTTTCATCTTCAACATGATATTCGTGGCTGACGATAAGCAATTGGTAACCTGATGCCCACAGCGTCTGCTGCATCGAATGGGTGGAGTGTGCAAAAATCGGATTGGTGAGCGTGGGATAGACGGCCGCGATGGTATGGGTTCGCCGCGAAGCCAGGGCGCGAGCCGCGCCATCACGGATATATCCAAGTTGGGCGACGGCACGGTTGACGGCTTGCAGAGTGGAAGGTTTTACCTGCTCAGGCACAGACAGCGCGCGTGAAGCGCTACCCAGCGAAACCCCGGCCAGCTTGGCAACGTCGGCCAGGGTGGGGCGGCAATGAGGATCTTTGTCCGGCATAGGCTATTGATGCCGCTGACTGGCGGGCATCTTCTTGATTCTAATTATCGGTAGGCAGGTTCATATGGTAAATGAAACGCTTCAACAATTATAGGTCAGAAAATATCCTGATGAAGATATAAGGTATGGAAGGCTGTTGCATATCCTGTAGTACTGAAGACACAGGATGCAGCCCATTATTTTTGAAGCGCTTCAATTTTTGGTACGATAGATGTCCATCACTGTTTTAGCGTAGGCTGGGGCGGCAATCAGGCACAGTATTGGCAACACCCAGATCACATCCATCTAGAGAGGACGGCAATATGTTGAAGTTAAAGAATCCGGGCTTGCTCCGGCAGCAGTGTTACATAAACGGCCAGTGGTGCGATGCCGATGGCGGCGAAACCATTGACGTTACCAACCCAGCCACGGGGGAAGTCATCGGCACCATTCCCAAGATGGGAGCAACCGAAACCCGCAGGGCAATCGAAGGCGCCAACAAGGCATGGGGCCAGTGGCGCGCCATGACGGCCAAGCAGCGCGCGGGCATTCTGCGCCGCTGGTTTGATCTGATGATTGCCAACACTGAAGATCTGGCCATGATCATGACGGCCGAGCAGGGCAAGTCGCTGGCCGAATCGCGAGGCGAGATCGCCTACGGCGCCTCTTATCTTGAATGGTATGGCGAAGAAGGCAAGCGTGCCTATGGCGATACGATCCCGACATCATCGCCCGACAAGCGTATTGTGGTGGTGAAGGAGCCCATAGGCGTATGCGCTGCAATCACGCCCTGGAATTTCCCTTCATCCATGATCACCCGCAAGGCAGGTGCGGCGCTGGGCGCGGGGTGCCCCATGGTGGTCAAGCCGGCAACGCAGACGCCTTATTCGGCGCTCGCGCTGGCTGTGTTGGCCGAGGAAGCGGGTGTGCCGGCAGGCGTGTTTTCGGTCATCACTGGCTCGGCCTCCGCAATCGGCGGCGAAATGACCAGCAATGAGCTGGTGCGCAAGGTGTCCTTCACGGGCTCCACCGAGATCGGCCGCTTGCTGATGGAGCAGAGTGCCAGCTCGATCAAGAAGGTGTCGATGGAACTGGGGGGCAACGCGCCTTTCATCGTATTTGACGACGCCGACCTGGATGCCGCCATTGAAGGAGCCATGGCCAGCAAGTATCGCAATTCCGGGCAGACTTGTGTATGCGCGAACCGCATCTATGTGCACGAGAAGGTGTATGACGCCTTCAGCAAGAAGCTGGTGGCGGCCGTCTCAGGCCTGAAAGTGGGCAATGGCATGGACGAAGGCGTGAACCAGGGGCCGCTGATCGACAATGCCGCTGTGGAAAAGGTCAAGGAACACATTGCAGATGCGCTGGAGAAGGGCGGCAAGGTGCTTACGGGTGGCAAGCCGCATGCGCTCGGCCATTCTTTCTTCGAGCCAACGATTGTTGCGGGCGCCACCACGGACATGAAGGTTGCCCGTGAAGAAACCTTTGGCCCGCTCGCGCCGCTGTTCAGCTTTTCGTCGGATGAGGAAGTGATCCGCATGGCCAACGATACCGAGTTCGGCCTGGCTGCTTATTTCTACAGCCGCGACATTGGTAGAGTATGGCGTGTCGCCGAAGCGCTGGAATACGGCATGGTGGGGATCAACACCGGCATTGTTTCCAATGAGGCCGCGCCTTTTGGCGGGGTGAAGCAGTCTGGCCTGGGCCGCGAGGGCTCGCATTACGGTCTTGATGACTACCTCGTTGTGAAGTATCTGTGCATGGGCGGCATCTGATAACGTCGGGTCGCCTGGGGCTGCACTGCCCGTTGTTGCGGCGCCTCGGCCCGGGCTGCCCTCCTTGGGCCCGGACTCGAGGCGGGCAGCCTGTTTGCTGACCTGAGCCTGGTGAATGAAACGCCTGTGAAGGAGCTCCAGCGTGATTACTGGAAATACCCGTTTGTTTGCCATCATTGCGGACCCGATTGCGCAGGTGCGTACCCCCGAGGTGTTCAATGAGTACTTTCGCGCCCAGCGCATGGATGCCGTGCTCGTACCCATTCAGGTTGCTCCAGAGGGGCTGGCCGACGTGGTGACGGGGCTTCGCGCCATGAGCAACCTGGGCGGCTTCATCGTAACGGTGCCGCATAAGATCTCTGTCGCTGCATTGTGCGATGAATTGGGGCCGACCGGCCGTGCCACCGTCTCGGTCAATACCGTGCGTCGTACGGCAGATGGCCGATTGATTGGCGACATGTTTGATGGCGAGGGCTTTGTCCGCGGCCTGCGCGGGCAGGGTAATGATCCCGCAGGGAAACGGGTGTTGCTGCTGGGCTCGGGTGGCGCGGCAGGCGCTATCGCCTTTGCGCTTGCGCAGGCCGGCACAGGCTCGATCACAATCGCCAACCGTACCCGATCCAGGGCCGAACATGTGGTCAAGCGCGTGCGTGAGTTTTTCCCTCAGGCAAACATCGCGGCTGGCGACAGCGACCCACGGGGTTTTGACATTGTGGTGAATGCGACGTCGCTCGGCATGAAGCCGACAGATCCGCTGCCGCTGGACACTGACAAGCTGCAATCCCGGACATTGGTTGCGGAGGTTGTCATGAAGCCCGAACTGACGCCTTTGCTCGAGCGTGCGCGCAGCCTTGGTTGCCCCATCCACTTTGGGCGGCATATGCTGGATGAACAGGCTCGCCTGATGGCGCACTTCATGCTTGAAGAAGCCTGAAGTCTATATCGGCTTCAGGCCCCCCGGGTACCTCATCCCTTCTGCCGCGCTGCCTTGTGATTTTCAGGCAAGAGCAGCGCCGCCAGCCCGAGCAGGGGCAGGTAGGAGCATATGTGGTAAACGAACTCTATGCTGGTCGCATCGGCCAGCTCCCCTAGGGCGGCAGCGCCTATGCCGGCCATGCCGAAGGCCAGGCCGAAAAACAGGCCTGAAATCATGCCTGTCTTGCCCGGCACCAGTTCCTGGGCATAAACCAGGATGGCGGAGAATGCCGAAGCGATGATCAGGCCGATAATGAAGATCAGCACGATGGTCCAGAACAGGTTGGCATAGGGCAGCACCAGCGCAAAGGGAGCCGCGCCAAGAATGGATCCCCAGATGACCCGCTTGCGTCCAATGCGATCGCCCACCGGGCCGCCAACCACCGTGCCTGCTGCCACCGCGAACAGGAATACAAAGAGGCAATACTGTGCGTTCTGGATGGACATGTCAAAACGATGGATAAGATAGAACGTCAGGTAGCTGTGCAGGCCCGCCAGATAGAAATATTTGGAGAAGATCAGGATCAGCAGCAAGCCAAGCGCCGTCTTGACCTGGCGGCTTGTCAGCCCGGTTTCGACCCGGCCCAGGCTGGACTTGCCCCGGTGGGAATTGATATTGGCCGCATACCAGCGGCTGACCCACGACAGGATCAGGATCCCCATCAGGGCGGCGAGGGAGAACCAGGCGACACTTCCCTGCCCGAGCGGCACAATGATCAGCGCGGCCAGCAGCGGTCCGAGCGATGAGCCCAGGTTACCGCCTACCTGGAATATGGATTGCGCCAGCCCGTGCTGGCCAGCCGAAGCCATGCGCGCAACGCGGGACGATTCCGGATGGAAGACTGAAGAGCCCATGCCTATGAGCGTGGCTGCTGCAACGACGCTGGCAAAGTTCCAGGCTTGGGAAAGAAGCAGCAGGCCAAGCATGGTAAAGCCCATGCCCACTGGCAATGAATAAGGCTTGGGCCGCCTGTCGGTGAACGCGCCGACCAGAGGCTGCAACAGCGAAGCGGAAAACTGGAACGCCAGGGTGATGACACCCACCTGGGCGAAACTGAGGGAGAAATTGCCCTTCAGGACAGGGTAGAGCGCCAGCAGGACGGATTGCATCATGTCGTTGAGCAGATGCGAAACGCTGATGGCTCCCAATACGCGGTAGGCAACCCCGGTATGGGCTGACGCAGCAGCCTGGGCAGGCGGGCTGCCTTCGGTGCCAGGCATGACTGGCGGGGCGGGTGTAACGGTTGCGCTGGCTTGATTCATGGCGTATGCGGGCGGGATATCGTTGAAATATGAAAAGCAATGGATCAATATAGGCCTGCGTCCCGTGTCTGTCAGTAGAATATAAGACATTCATCCACGAATTTCGGCCACCCGCCATGTATCGAAAAATCGACCTTCTCGAAGATGCCGACCGCGATGTTGTCATGCTGGAGTCGGATTACCCGGATGGCCATGTGGTGGCCACCCATTCGCACAAGCGGGTGCAGCTGCTGCACGCGGTACGAGGCATTCTGCAACTGGAAACAGATGAAGGCTCCTGGATCGTGCCGCCGGGGTTTGCGCTGTGGATTCCCGCAGGCATGCGGCATCAGCTGCGCACAACCCAGGTGACGACGCGCAGCCTGTATTTTCGCCCCGAAGCACTGGAGCAGGTTCCGTCCTCATGCGAGGTGATAGAGGTTTCGCCCTTGTTGCGCGTGCTGATTGACGAGGCCATCCGCATGCCTGTGTTGTATGACACCAATCTGCGGGACGGCGCAGTGATGCGGCTGTTGCTGCTCGAGGCGGGGCAATTGCCGGCCGCGCCCTTTCATCTGCCCATGCCGAGCGATCCCCAGCTTGCCCAGCTATGCCATGCTTTCTTTCGCTCGCCGCGCCAATCGGTCACGCCGGCGGAATGGGCGCGGCAGCTGCATGTGAGCGAACGTACCTTCTACCGCCGTTTTGTGGCGGCCACCGGGCTGAGTTTCATTGAATGGAGGCGGCAAGCCTGCGTGTTCGTTGCAATTTCCCGGCTTACTCTGGGCGAGAGCGTCACCAACGTTGCGCTGGACATGGATTACGAAAGCCCTTCGGCATTTTCTGCGATGTTCCGCAAGGCTACCGGCAAGCCTCCCAGCGCTTATGTGCGCCGGGCCGCCTGAGAGAAGAGCTCCGAGCCGAAGGGCGCACCCTGACGGGCAAACTTCTGGTTTACGACCTGCTACACCTGGACATGGTTGTACGCACAATACTGTGCGGTGCATGTTACCTCTTTATAAGTCATGAATGATCTATTCGGTGTGTTTGTCGCCCGCCTCGTAGGGGAGGGTGTGCAGGGCGCCAGGGGAGCAGAAGGTGCATGCAGTGTAGGCAGAAGGCGTTCAGTGCGGGCATGGATGTGGCGCGGGTAGTCGCCTGTTTCATGGTGGTGCTGTTGCATGTGGCCGCGTTGAACTTCCATGTGTTCGACGATCAGTGGTGGGCCAGTAATTTCTATGATTCCCTGACGCGCAGTTGCGTACCGCTGTTCCTTATGATTACCGGTGTGCTGATGCTGGGCAAGGAAGAGTCTCTGCCAGACTTCTTCCGCAAGCGCTTTGTCCGCGTATTGCCCCCGCTGCTGTTCTGGTCGCTGTTCTACATGGCATGGAACACCTGGCATGGAGATCGCGAATACGGACCATGGTATGGCTGGCTGCGGGAGCTGCTCAATGGCCCTGTAACTTTTCATCTCTGGTATCTCTATGCCATCGTGGGCATCTACCTGTTTGTTCCTTTCCTGCGAAAAATCTGGAATGCCACTGGGCAGGCGGAACGAAGAACCTATCTGGCGATTTGGGCATTGGCCTCATGCTGGCCGACCATCAAGGCGGTGGCAGGCATAGATGCCGACCTGCTGGAAGTGTACGGCGTAGGCCCCTTCTTCGGATTGGTGGGGTACCTTTTCCTTGGTGCCTATATCCATGAGGCCTATCAGAAGCAGACGGACAAGCGCCGCTATGTGCTGAAAAATGCCGTGATGTTCCTGCTGTTCAGCCTGCTGACCATGCTTGCTACCTTCGCTTATTCGCTGCGGGAGGGGCAGCCGGATCCCTTGTTCTACGATTATCTGTCGCCATTTGTACTGGCTTCGTCTGTCTGCGCCTACAACATTCTGTACGGGCTGGGCGCCAAAGCCAGAGAATATGCAGGTCCGCTCAATCAGGCATCCGCATGTACGCTCGGGGTGTACTGCATCCACATTTTTATTCTGCAGCGCATGGACGAAGCCACCAGCATCATGACCGGCCCGGGCTCATCCTGGTGGTCGATTCCGCTGATGGCTGTATGCGTTTTCGGGCTATCAATGCTCAGCATCATGGCCTTGCGGCGCCTGCGTCCGTTTACTTATGTAACCTGAACCTGGGCGCCGCATTGCGGCGGATCAACCGGCCTGGAGGGCGCGGGACAGATCGGCCTTCAGGTCTTCGATGTGTTCCACACCCACAGACATGCGTACGAAATTGGGTTCTATGCCCGCTGCCCGCATTTGCGGCTCTGTCATGGTGCCGGCCCACATTGCAGCCGTGTGGACCGCCAGGGTTTCAACCCCACCAAGGCTGACAGCATGGGTGGCCAGGCGCAGCGATGAGACGAAGCGGCTGGTTGCGTCAAAGCCGCCTTTTACGGAAAAGGCGATCACGGCTCCATAGCCTTTCATCTGCTTGCGGGCAAGCGCATGCTGAGGATGACTTTCCAGGCCGGGATAGAACACCTGCTCTATCTGGGGCTGTTCCTGCAGCCATTGTGCCAGTGCGAGGGCATTCGAATTGATGCGCTCCATGCGCAAGGGCAGCGTGCGCAGGCCTCGCAGCAGCAGCCAGGCATCCATGGGCGAAAGGACTGCTCCCAGCGTGACATGCATGCTCCAGATTTTTTCAGCAAGTTCGTTGCTGCAGCATACGGCGCCGGCCGTGAGATCATGGTGTCCGCCAAAGTACTTGGTGGCGCTGTGCACGACAACGTCTATGCCCAATACGTGTGGCTTCTGGTTGAGCGGGGATGCAAAGGTATTGTCCGCCACAGTAATGATGCCGCGCGGGCGGGCAAGCGCCGCGATGGCTTCGAGATCTGTCAGCGACAGCGTGGGGTTCACGGGTGTCTCGACCATGATCAGGCGGGTATTTGGCTTTATGGCCGCCTCGAAGGCCTCGATGTCCGTCTGGTCGACGATGGTCGACTCCACACCGAAGCGCGGCAGCACTTCCTCGAACAGCTTGGATGTGCTCATGTAATGCTTGCGCTGCGCGATGACATGGTCGCCACTCGAGACCAGGCCCAGGATGGTGGTGCTGATCGCGCCCATGCCAGAGGCCATCAGCAGCGCAGTTTCAGTCTGCTCCAGCTCGGCCAGGATCGCCTCCACATGCTTGTGGACGGGGTTCCCGTAACGCGAATAGAAATTGGGGTGCCTCGGCGTATTCGCCATGGCGGCGAATTCCTCCGCGCTGTTGGCGCGAGAGGTGGCGCTGTAGTAGATGGGCGGAACAACGGATCGGCCCGTGGAAAGCGAAGCATCACCGTGCAGCACCGTGGTTTCGGTGTGCCAGGAATCGGAAAGGGATGCAAAGGGTTCGGCGGCGGCTTTCATGTGGGCTCCATTTGGAATGGTTGATAAACGGTGATGACGGTCTTGCCAAAGAGCGGCATCGGGGCTTGACAGCTCCTGATGATACGCCCGACAGTGCTGGGGCTGGGGACGAGCGTGGGCATGGTTGATATGCTGCGCGGCGAAGCGGGGATGCAGGGATGTAAACCCTTATTCGGGAACGGTTGGCAGCTTCCATAATTATGAATTATGATGGTTTGGAAGCCCGCCGGATTCCGATCCGGCGGGTAGCTCAGACCATCGCGGGGGAGGGCGCATGGCATCACGCATCGTTCAGCAGTCGCTGTACCAGGAGGTGGCCGATCGCTTGCGCGACATGATCCAGGCTGGTGAGCTTGTCGCGGGTGAATGGGTTGATGAAACGAGGCTGACGTCTGAGCTCGGTATTTCGCGCACGCCCTTGCGCGAGGCCTTGAAGGTATTGGTGGCCGAAGGCCTGCTGAGGCTGGAGCCCAGGCGCGGATGCTTTGTCAACCAGCTTTCCGAGCGCGACCTCGACGAAATCTTCCCGCTGATGGCAATGCTGGAGGGCCGCTGCGCCTACGAGGCCGCGCGCAAAGTGACGGACGACGATCTGCAAAAACTCGAGCCTTTGCATGAGCGCTTGCGGGAGCAGGCCAGGCTTGGCGATATCGACCAGTATTACGCCGCCAACGCGCACATTCACGAAGCGGTGCAGGCCCTGGCCGATAACCGCTGGCTTTCCGAAATCATCGACAACCTGCGCAAGATACTCAGCCTGTCGAGGCACAAGAGCCTTGCGTGGCCTGGACGCATAGGCGATTCCTGCGCAGAGCATCTCGCTATTTTCGCTGCTCTGAAGGCACGCGACCCCGAGGGGGCGGAAGCTCTCACGCGCAAACACCTGATGCGTCAGCTGGATGCCCTGCACAAGCTTGCGGGGCAGGACCAACAGCAGCGGGCGCAGCCTTTGCTTGCGCCGCTGGATACAGGAGATTGAAATGGCCTTGCAGGAAAAAGATAAACCCAATACCCGCAATGCGCGAAGCAGGGGTGCCGAAGCTGTCGCCACGCCTGCCCGCGGCGAGGTTGCCCTCGTACGGCCCGCAGTGACACAGCCGCAGGATGCCGTACAGGACGAGGGCATGCTGGGCAAGACTCGTCGCGAAGCTCAGGGGTTGATGGCTCGCCTGGGCCGCTGGCTGGATCGTGATCATGCGCCTGCGCAGGATGAGTTGCTGCCCCTGTTTAGCGCGCGCCTGACTGACGTTGCTGCCAACAAGCTTGCCAAGCAGTGGGGCAAGCGCTACGAAGCTTCGGATGGCAAAGAGCGGCGCATATTGCTTGCGGGCTTGGCGCAGGCCAGCTCGGGGTTGGAGCCGCGGGGAGACCAGGGCCTGAGGCTGTTCAAGCGTCTCTATGCCCAGGCGGAGAATCTGCAGTTGCTGGTTGAGCTGCGCGCCGACATGTTGCGCTGGCGGAACCAGGTGGCCGGGCTCGCGGTGATGGAACGGGAGCTCGAAGGGCTGCTTTCCAGCTGGTTTGACGTAGGCATGCTCGAGTTGCGGCCCATCACCTGGGATTCGCCTGCCTCATTGCTGGAGAAACTCATCCAGTACGAGGCCGTGCACGAAATCCGTTCCTGGGAGGAGCTGAAACACCGCGTGGCGGACGACAGGCGATGCTACGCCTTCTTCCACCCCCGCATGAGCGGGGTGCCGCTGATTTTCGTCGAGGTTGCCTTCGCTGCCCAGATGGCAGGCAATGTGCAGTTGTTGCTGGATCCGCATGTTCCGGCGGACAGCCCCGAGAAAGCCCGGTGGGCCATTTTCTATTCCATTTCGAATACACAGCCGGGCTTGCGCGGCATTAGTTTTGGGAATTTCCTGCTCAAGCGCGTGATCGATGCCTTGCTGGGGGAACTGCCCAGGCTCAAGAGTTTCGCGACACTATCGCCTATACCCGGTTTTACCGACTGGCTGGGCAAGCAGGACGGCAAGGCGCTACAGGAGCTGTTGTCGGACAAAGCCGACAGGCAGGCTGCTGCCGATGATCCCGAGGCGGGCCGCAAATGGGTACAGCGGCTGCAGGCTGCCGCGGCTGCGGGGCAGGGTGGGGAAAACGGCGTACAGCGTACCGGCATGCGGCTGGCAGTGCAGTATCTGAAGACCATGAAAAATGGCCAGCCGCTCGATCCGGTTGCGCGCTTTCACTTGGGCAATGGCGCGCGTATCGAGCGGATCAACTGGGCTGCCGACTGCTCGGCCAAGGGCATGGAGCAGTCGTGCGGGCTGATGGCCAACTATCTGTATGAGCTTGACGATCTGGACGATAATCTTGCACAGCTTGCCGCCGGCAAGCCGCGAATGGGGCTGAACCTGAGATGGCGCTAAGTCAAAGAAACAACTCGGCCCCGAGGGCCGCTGGAACGAGTGACCGCGCAGGGCTGCGCCATCCTGAGGCTGCGCTCGCCCGGACCCAGGGCAGCCTGGTCGCCGCCGGGCGTGTCCAGCAGGCGCAAGAAGGCGGCATTGTCTTTGTCACCCTCGATCATCCGGGCCGGCTCAACGCCATCAGCGTCGAAATGTGGAGGGACATCGCGGGCATTTTCAATACCCTGGCGCAAGAGCGCGAGGTGCGCTGTGTTGTGCTCCGGGGCGAGGGCGGCAACTTTGCCGCCGGGGCGGACATCAGTGAATTTCCCAGGCAGCGGGCCGATGCCGCCAGTGTCTTGCACTATCACAACGGCATCATTGCGCCGGCCCTGCATGCGGTAGGAGCATGCCCGCACCCAGTGGTGGCGCAGATCGACGGCGTGTGCATAGGGGGCGGCCTTGAGCTTGCCAGCCAGTGCGACATCCGCATTGCGGGAGAGTCCTCGCGGTTCGGCGTACCGATCAATCGTCTCGGCTTTCCCATGGCTCCGCAGGAGATGCTTGGTTTGCTTGCGCTCGCAGGCCGTGTGGTTACGCTGGAGATTCTGCTGGAAGGACGGGTGTTCGGATCAGCCGAGGCGCGCGAGAAAGGCTTGCTCAACCGCATCGTCCCTGATTCCCAGGTGGCCGAAGAGGCCTTGCGTACCGCGCGTCGCATAGCGCGTGGCGCTCCCCGGGCCGCGCGCCTGAACAAACATGCCGTCGCGCGCCTGAGCCCGGTGCCGCAGCCATTGAGCGAGGCGGAGCTGGCCTCGTATTTCAGCTATGCGGAAAGCCACGATCACCGTGAGGGTGTGCAAGCATTTCTTGATGGACGAGAACCGAATTTCACAGGAGACTGATTTTGGAAGGCAATGCCAATCTGTACGCTTTGCTGGCTTCGGGGTTCCCGCAAGACAGATCAAAGATCGCAATCGAGACACCCGAGCGGAACTACAGCTGGAACGACATCGAGGAGATGAGCGGGCGGCTGGCCGCCTTGCTGCATGCGCTGGAGCTGCCCGAAGGCGCGCGCGTCGCGGTACAGGTGGAAAAATCGCCCGAAGCGCTGATGCTCTACCTGGCCACTGTGCGGGCGGGCTATGTCTATCTGCCGCTGAATACGGCATACCGGGCGGCGGAGGTGGAGTATTTCCTGACGGACGCTGAGCCGTCGGTCATCGTATGCGACAGCGCCAATCAGGAATGGATTGGCGAGCTGGCCAGGAAGACCGGCACGCCGCACGTCTACACGCTGGATGCCGATGGCGATGGCAGCCTGCCCGTGGCCGCGGCCAGCCAGGACGAGGCATTTGGCATTGCGCGCAGCAAGCCCGATGACCTGGCTGCCATCCTGTACACATCGGGCACGACAGGCCGCAGCAAAGGCGCGATGCTGTCGCACCGCAACCTGGCATCCAACGCCGAGGTGCTCAATGCCTACTGGGGCTGGAGCAGCGACGATGTGCTGCTGCATATGCTGCCTATTTTTCATGTGCACGGGTTGTTCGTGGCCTCGCATGGCGCACTGCTGGCAGGCGCGAGAATGATCTGGCTGCCCAGGCTGAATGTGGATCAGGCGCTGCAGTATTTGCCACGCTGCACCATGATGATGGGCGTGCCGACCTATTATGTACGCCTGCTGGCCGATCCCCGCTTTACCCGCGAGGTATGTGCCGGCATGCGTCTGTTCATTTCCGGTTCCGCGCCCCTGCTATCGGAAACGTTCAACGATTTTCGGGAGCGTACCGGACATACCATTCTCGAACGCTATGGCATGAGCGAAACCATCATGCTCACATCCAATCCTTACGATCCGGCCGAAGGCGAGCGTATTGCGGGGACGGTGGGCAAGCCGCTGCCAGGTGTGTTGGTGCGGGTTGTGGATGATGAACTGAAGCCACTACCGCCCGGGGAAATAGGTGGGGTGCAGGTCCGCGGGCCAAACGTATTTTCGGGATACTGGCGCATGCCGGAAAAGACCCGTGAAGAGTTCACGCCGGATGGCTGGTTCCGGACGGGCGACGTGGGCCAATGGGGCGGAGAGGGCGTACCCGATGGCTACCTGAGTATCGTGGGCCGCAGCAAGGATCTGATCATCTCCGGCGGCTACAACGTGTATCCCAAGGAAATTGAACTCGTCATTGACGCCTTGCCTGGCGTGGATGAATCGGCCGTCATCGGCGTGCCGCATCCAGACTTCGGCGAGGCGGTGGTGGCAGTAGTGGTGCCGCGCAAGGGCGCGACACTTGACGGCGAGGCCATGCTGGCGGATCTCAAGCAGCAGTTGGCCAATTTCAAGGTGCCCAAGCGCATACATTTCACGGATCAACTGGTGCGCAATACCATGGGCAAGGTTCAGAAGAATGTACTGAGGGAGAAGTACAAGACGCTTTGATTCCGGGTGTGCCCTGTGCGCACCTGCCTGCAGGAAAGTACTTGTTTTGCATGCGGTTCTGATTCACAGATCTATAACGAGGAGACAAGCAATGCACAAGGTATTTCACTACGCGGCCGCGGCCGCGATCCTGGCCAGCGCCGCGACGGTTTCGGCCCAGACGACGTTGCGCGCGTCGCATCAGTTTCCGGGCGGGCAGGGGGACCCGCGCGACGAGATGGTGCAGATCATCGCCCGCGAGGTCGAGGCTGCCAATGTCGGGCTCAAAATACAGGTGTTCCCATCATCGTCGCTGTACAAGGCGACGGAGCAGTGGGGGGCCATCACACGCGGGCAGCTGGACATGTCTGCTTTCCCGCTGGACTATGCCTCTGGCCGGGTACCCCAGTTTTCAGCCACGTTGATGCCCGGGTTGGTGCGCAATTACGATCATGCCCAGCGCCTGAACAAGTCTCCTTTCATGGACGAGATCAAGAAAATCGTTGAGGACAAAGGCGCGATCGTGATTGCCGATGCATGGCTGGCTGGCGGGTTTGCTTCCAAGAAAGACTGCATCACCAGCCCGGATACCATCAAAGGCCAGGTGATTCGCGCGGCGGGGCCCGCCTTTGAGCAGATGCTGGCTGCGGCGGGGGCGTCGATTTCGTCCATGCCCTCGTCGGAAATCTACACAGCCATGCAGACCGGCGTGCTTGATGCCACCAATACGTCGAATGACAGCTTTGTGTCGTACCGGATCTACGAACAGGTGGAATGCCTGACGGCGCCCGGGGATAACGCGCTCTGGTTCATGTATGAGCCTGTCATCATGTCCAAGAAGGTGTTTGACCGGCTCAAGCCTGAGCAGCAGAAGGCCATACTGGATGCAGCGAAAAAGGCTGAAGAGTATTTCGTGGGCGAATCGCGCAAGGGTGAACAGCGGATGATCGACACGTTCAAGAAGGCAGGTGTCAAGGTGGTCAGCATGTCGCCGGAAGATTATGACGCCTGGATGAAGATCGCCCAGGAATCTTCCTACAAGCAGTTCTCCGAGAAAGTGAAGGGCGGCGACAAGCTGCTCGAGGCGGCTCTGGCCGTCAAATAGCCGAGGCCGCCGGAGCGCCCGCAAGCCCCTCCGGGCGGAGCGGGATGCTCCGGCATGGCGCCCAAGCAGGCTGCGGCCGCCATTGCGTGACGCTTTCTTGCGTACATGCTGACCCTTTCAAGGATCTTTCATGACCCGTAATTTTGTCAGGCTCACGGAAACCCTGTCCCGCTTCTGCGGCGTATTGTCGGCGCTGCTGCTCATCTTTGCCATGCTTGTCGTATGCGAGATGATTGTCATGCGATACATACTGAACGCCGCCACGATCTGGCAGACGGAGGCTGTCGTATTCAGCGCCACGGCAGCTATCTTTCTGGGCGCTCCCTATGTGCTGCTCACGAAGGGCCACGTTGGTGTAGACGTCATACAGCTGCTGGTCAAGCCTCGCACGCGTCTGCATATGGAGCGGGCCGGCGCGGTCTTCGGCATGATCTTCTGCATCGTCATGGTCATTGCCACGGCTGTGCATCTGTATGAGGCAATAGAAGGCGGGTGGACAACCCCCAGCGTAGCTGCAATTCCGCTCTGGATGCCGCTTACGCCGATGTTTGTGGGCTTGCTGCTGTTAAGCCTGCAGTATGTGGCCGAACTCATCAAGCTGGCAGGAGAGCGCGCATGACCCCCACCATGGCTGGTATTTCCATCATTGCAGGCCTGTGCCTTCTGCTGTGTACGGGCATGCCTATCGCTTTTGCCCTCGGGCTGGCGGCGGTTGCGGGCCTGCTTCTCGATATGGGACCCGATGTGATCTATGTCATCACAGAAACCATGTTCGCGGGCATTGCCAACCTTGCCTATGTTGCCATCCCCATGTTTGTGCTGATGGGCGCCATCGTAGCCGGCACACCGGCTGGCGGGGATCTGTACCAGGCTCTGGATCGCTGGCTTTACAAGGTGCCAGGCGGCCTGGTGCTTTCCAACATCGGCGCCTGCGCCATCTTCTCCGGCATGACGGGATCAAGCCCGGCAACATGCGCGGCCATCGGCAAGATGGGCATACCTGAAATGGTCAAGCGCGGCTATCCGAACTCTGTCGCCACAGGCTCCATTGCCGCGGGGGGAACACTGGGCATACTGATCCCGCCATCGGTCACCATGATTGTTTATGGCATATCCACACAGACATCGATAGGCCGCCTGTTTCTCGCAGGCGTGGTGCCGGGCCTGATGCTGACGGCTATGTTCATGGTCTGGGCGATCTATGATGCCAAGCGCAAGGGCTTTCGTTTTGGGCGGCTAGATGGGCTGCACTACGGCCTGAAGGAAAGGCTGGCCACCTTGCCGCGTGTGCTGCCGCTGCTGCTGATCATCATCGGCATGCTGTTCGTACTGTACGGCGGCGTGGCGACGCCGTCTGAAGCCGCGGGTGCTGGCGCATTCCTGACGCTGGCGGTGGTTGTGATTGTCTATCGCCTGTTCCGTGTCCGCGACTTTACCGGCATTTTTGGCGCAGCCATGCGCGAGAGCGTCATGATCATGATGATCATGGCATCGGCAGAACTTTTTGCCTTTGCCTTGTCGTCGCTGTACATCACGCAGTCGCTGGCGGCAACCATTGCCGAGCTGGAGATCAACCGCTGGGCGCTCATGGGCCTGATCAATGTATTCCTGCTGGTCGCGGGCATGTTCTTGCCGCCGGTGGCCATTATCGTGATGTCGGCGCCGCTGCTGTTCCCCATCATCACGCAGGCGGGCTTTGATCCCTACTGGTTCGCTGTCGTCTTGACCATCAACATGGAAATAGGCCTGATCAGTCCGCCCGTGGGGCTGAACCTGTTTGTGATCAATTCGATTGCGCCGGACGTTCCAACCAAAGACATACTATGGGGCGCCTTGCCTTATGTACTGGTCATGCTGCTGGCTATCGTGATTCTGTGCATCTTCCCCGGCATTGTCACCGGTCTGCCGGACTGGTTCATGGGGCCTGCGATCTGACTGTTGCTGTTCAGCGTGAGCGGGCCGGCGCGTTTCGACGCACCGGCCCTTGTCTTCAGTTTGGCGCCACGGTCTGGCCTGCCAGACTTACAGATAGGGGCTGGCCAGCCAGATGATGCGATTGCGCAGGCGCTTCCTGAAAGGGATGGCGGCCAGCGATTCCAGCGTTACCGCTTGCGAGTTGGCGATCTCGGCGTCTATGAGATGCTCTATCTCGCGCGCAGTTTCGCGGCTGTACAGTTCCATGTCCAGCTCGAAATTCAGCCTGAGGCTGCGTGGATCCAGATTCGAAGAGCCTACGTAGGACCATGCGCCGTCTATGGTGATCAGCTTGGAATGGTTGAAATTGCCTCTTGCACGCCAGACGCGGCAGCCGTTGCGTATGATCTGGTCCAGCTGGGCCGTCATCGCATAGTTGACCAGACGCAGGTTGTTTCGACCGGGAATGACGATGTCTACGGTGATGCCGCGTCGCGCGGCGGTGTTGATGGCGCCCAGCAGAACCTGGTCGGGCAGGAAGTAGGGCGACTGGATGCGTATATGACGCTGGGCTACGGCAAAGGCGCCCAGCAGCATATTATGGGTGCCGACGATATAGCGATCCGGCCCCGAGCGCACACAGCGCGCCGGCACACGATGCCCAGGCGGGGGCGACCAGGCGTCGCAGGACCAGTCCATTGGCGGCAGGGCTTCGCGGGTGGCGAATTCCCAGTCATGCGCAAAGACAGACATGAGCTGCAGGACCACAGGGCCGTCCACACGAAAATGCGTGTCCATGGCGGTATCGTCACCCGCGGCCTCGCGCACGAAGCCGGCGCGGATATTCATGCCGCCGGTGAAAGCCGTGCAGCCATCTATGACCAGTATCTTTCGGTGGCTGCGCAGGTTGGCGTAGGGCATGCGTATGCCCCAGGGGTTGGAATTGAAACGTGCGCACGGAATGCCCAGGCGTCGCAGCCGGCGGATAATGGACGGGTGCGAATAGCGTGCGCCGACCGCGTCGACCAGCACCCTGACCTCGACGCCGCGCTCATGGGCCCGGAAAAGGGCATCCACGACTTTGCGACCCTCAGGGTCGTCGTCGAAAATATAGGTCTGCAAGCCCACTGATTTCCGGGCGCGCTCGATCCCGGCGATCATTGCAGGGTATGCCTCATCGCCACCACGCAATATCTGGACATGGTTGTCGTCGCGCAGAGGGAAATGGCTGACACGATCCCCAAGCACCCTGAGAGATTCGAATTGCGGCGCACACAGATCGCCGATGTCTGCGATGGGAAGATCAGGGTTGCTGAAGTAGTCTTTGAGGCCTTTGTTCTGCTGGTCGGACAGATGCTCGTAGCGGACGCGGTTGATGCCGGCGATAAGGTAGATCAGCGGACCGAGCAGCGGCGACATGATAATGACGCCAGTCCAGGCGATGGCGGCGCGTACGTCGTTTTTCGTCATGGCCGCATGCACGGCAGCGGTTCCCCCGATGATCAGGCTCATCAGGAATACAAGGTGAGGCCAGTATTCCTCGAACAGATATTGCAAGGTAACCCAACTCAGGACCATGTTGTCGACTCGCAGAAGAAGCGCAGGGGCTCGGCCCGGCCTGCCCGGAAGGCGAAGAAGCAAGCCAGGGGGAAGTATATAGTCAGGCGCCGGCCCCGGCCAGTTTTACGCTTTCGCTCCTTTCAAATTTATCAAGTTATCAGGTAACCTGATATACTTCTGTCCATGCAAGTATCCGTACAGACGCTCACCGATCGAGTGGCCGATGTCCTGCAGCAGCGCATTGCGGCAGGCCACTACCCCGTGGGAGCCAAGCTGCCCTCTGGCCGCCTGCTCGCGGAAGAATTCGATGTCAGCCCGGCTGTCATCCGCGAGGCGACAGAGAGGCTGCGCACCAAGGGTCTGGTTCGCAGCCGGCAGGGTGCGGGCTGCACAGTGATCAGCGACAGTGTCAACGAGGGCTTCCAGATGTCGCTGTCTGGAGAGCCGGGCGGGCAGGCGCTGCGGCATATATATGAGCTGCGGCTGGATATCGAGGGCGGTGCGGCCGCGCTGGCGGCGCGTTGGGCCAGTGATGCCGACATCGCGGGCATGCGCAGCATTCTGGCTGCGCTCAGGAAGGCCTTGCGCACGCCCCGGCAGGCGCTGGAATGGGACCTGGGTTTTCACCAGGCTGTCGCACTCGCGACGCACAACCCTCATTACCCCCAGTTGCTGGCTTACCTGAGCGAGCAATGGCGCCAGAGCGTCCAGGCCGCCCGGCAGCACACGCTGGATATACAGCGCGGCAAGACGGGCAGCCGTCTCTTGCATCAGGTACACGATGAGCATGTCGCCGTACTGGAAGCCATTGCGCGGCATGACCCCGAAGGCGCCCGCGTGGCGGCCCAGGCGCACCTGTACAACGCCTGCCTGCGCCTGGGGCTGGATCTGTCTTCCGCTCCCGAGGACGGGACCGGGCCTGCGGCATGCCCCATGCCGCCGTCGTCGCGCGTTTCGCTTTGAGGCGGCAGACGCATATTACTTACCTATATACCGGACGGAACAACATGCAAGACTTTCAGAAAGAGCTGCTGGCGCAACTGGGGCCCGATGTGGTCAAGACCGATGCGGCGGACATTGAACCCTGGCTGTCTGACTGGCGCGGCGTTTACAAGGGGATGGCGCAAGCCGTGGTGAGGCCGACCTCGACCAGCCAGGTGGCTGTCTGCCTGCGCCTGTGCAACCAGTACAAGGTGCCGGTGGTGCCGCGGGGCGGCAATACCGGCTTATGCGGCGGAGCGACGCCTGACAGCTCGCCGGCCAACGTCATTCTTTCGCTCGATCGCATGAATACGATTCGGGCACTGGACACGACGGCCAATACACTGGTGGCCGATGCCGGCTGCATACTGGGCAATCTGCGCCGGGCGGCGGCAGATGCCGGCCGCCTTCTGCCGCTGAGCCTGGCGGCGGAAGACTCTTCCCAGATCGGCGGCAACATTGCCACGAATGCTGGCGGCATCAATGTGGTGCGCTATGGCATGGCCCGGGAACTGGTGCTTGGCATCGAGGCTGTCCTGCCCGATGGGCGGATCTTCAACGGCTTGCAGACGCTGCGCAAGGACAATACCGGCTACGATCTGAAGCAGCTGTTCATTGGCTCCGAAGGCACACTCGGGGTGGTTACCGGCGTGGCGCTGCGCCTGCACGCGCCCACGCCAGTGCGGGCGGTGGTGCTGGTCGCCATTGATTCAGCCCAGCAGGCGCTGGATCTTTTCCAACTGCTGTTTGGCGCCTGCGGGGCGCGTCTGCAGGCATTTGAATTCTTTACCGACGAGTGCCTGGGTCTCGTGCTCAAGGAGGTCGAAGGCCTGCAGCAGCCGTTCGAGCAGCGCTATCCAGCCTATGCCCTGATTGAGCTGGCCGATACCGCGGATGAGGAAAGCCTGAATCAGGTGCTTGAAAATGCAATCGGCGAAGCACTGGAAGGCGGACGCTGCCTCGATGCGGTTGTGTCGGCTTCGCTGTCGCAGCTTCAGGCCCTGTGGCGGCTGCGTGAAGAGATCTCGGAAGCGCAGCGTGCCGACGGCCCTCATCTGAAGCATGACATATCGCTGCCTATCGAACGTATCCCCCAGTTCATGGAAACGGCCGAGCGGCGCTTGCGCCAGGTTTCGCCAGACTGTCGTCTCTTTATCTTTGGTCATTTTGGCGATGGCAATCTGCATTACAACGTGTCGCGTCCGGCGTCGGCGGACAAGACCTGGGCGGCCGACCAGCTCCATGCCGTGGGCGATGCCATCTTTGACGAGGTCATTGAGTATGGCGGCAGCATCAGCGCGGAGCACGGCATAGGCCAGCTCAAGCATGATGCTTTTCTGCGTACCAAGGATCCATTGCAGCTTCAGTTGATGCGCGGCGTCAAGCAGGTGTTCGACCCTAATGGCATCATGAACCCGGGCAAGCTGGTGTAGGTGGCGCTGGGGGCGGGGAACATCATTGTTTCAGCGCAGTACTGCCCAGGATTTTCACGGCGCGGGTCAATGTTGCCGCGGATGATGCGTAATCGTTCCAGGGAGCATTGCCTTCCTCCAGGCGCTCGCGGATATTGCCGATATGCCACTGCGAGGCGCTGTCCAGCGTATTCACCTCGTTCCAGTATATGGGCACCGACACACCCATGCCCTTGCGCGCCCGCAGGGACCAAGCGCTCACTGTAGTGGCGCCCCAGCCATTGCGCAGATAGTCTATGAATATTTTTCCGACCCTGTTGCGTGGCCCGCTTTTGGCTGTGAAGCGATCGGGAAGCGTCTTGGCCAGGTGCTGTACCACAGCCTGAGAGAAGTCCTTGACGGTATCCCAGCCGTGACGCCGCTGAAGCGGCACGACGACATGCAGCCCTTTGCCGCCGCTGGTTTTGCAGAACGGCTGCAGCGACAGTTCCTGCAGGAAGTCGCGCAGCAGCAGGGCGGCTTCCTGCATGGCCCGCCAGCTTGCCCCTTTGCCTGGGTCCAGGTCGAAGGTGATGCGGTCAGGTTTGCCGATCAGCGTATGCCGGGCATTCCATGTGTGGAATTCGAGCACATTCATCTGCGCAGCCGACGGCAGCCCCTGCCAGGTTGCGATCTCGATCAGCGGCGCATGCCCGGGATCAAGGTCCCGGGGCAGGGCGCGCACACCTGCCATATTGGCGGTTTCCATGTGCTTCTGGAAGAACATTTCCCCGTCTACGCCATCGGGAGCGCGTACCAGTGATACGGGCCGCTGTTTCAGGTGCGGCATCATTACCGCCGCTGCCTCGGCGTAATACTGGACGACATCCATCTTGCTCGTGCCAGATGCTTCGTCAATGACGCGGTCAGGGTGGCTCACCTTGATCCGGGCGCTTTGGGGTGTCTTGCGGGATTCGGAGGCGCCGCCGTCACCGGGCTTGCGGGCTTTGCCCGCGCCTGCCGGCTGCAACTGCGAGGTTGTTCTCTGTGCGTGCATACTCGTTTCCCTGATGATTGCCTCGGCGGGCTTGTCGGTGCGCAGGCCGTGGAATACGGCATGCCGTATCCGGCCGCTCCGGGTCCATTGGGCAAAAGACACTTCTGCCAGCAGGCGGGGTTTTACCCAATGCACCTTGGTCCGCATCGCAATGCGGTGCGAAAACGGACTGGCCTTTGTATCCAGCGCATCAAGCTGGCCCCGAATCCGCTCCAGGCTCGCTGTGCTGAACCCTGTTCCCACATTGCCCGCATAGCGCAGTTCTCCGTTTTCGTCGTGAACAGCCAGCAGCAGCGAGCCCAGGCTGCTGCGCGAGCCCTTCGGGTCTGTGTAGCCCACAATAACGAACTCCTGCCGATGGCTGCATTTGAGCTTGATCCAGTCGGCGGAGCGGCGCGAGACATAGTGTGAACTCTTCTTTTTGCCTATCACTCCCTCCAGGCCCAGCTTGCACGCAGTGGACTGGATCGCACTGGCAGGCACATCAAAGGCCGCGCTGAACAGCACGGGGCTGTCCTTGCTGGCGCCCGCCTGCAGCAGCAAACGCTCAAGACGCGCGCGTCGCTCCTGCAGCGGCAAGGCACGCAGGTCCTGCCCGTCGCAGTACGGAAGATCGAACAGATAATAGCGAATCTTCTCCGTGCGTGCCTGGTCGAAGGAATTCTGCAGCAGCTGAAAGTCGGGCAGGCCCTGGGGATTCATGACGACGATTTCTCCGTCATACCAGCCCGCTGGCAGCCGCATCTTGCGCAGCGCATCCGCCAGATGGGCCAGCTTGCCGGTCCAGTCGTTGCCATTGCGCGTGATCAGCCGCACGGCCTGGCCCTCGATGCGGGCGAGCAGGCGATAGCCATCAAACTTGATTTCGTACATCCAGTCCTGCGGATCCGCAGGCGGCGCATCCACCAGTGTAGCCAGCTCGGGCTTGAGATCCGATGGAAGCGGGACTTGTTTGCCTGCCTGCGCTGCAACGCTATCCGGCAGCTCCTCCACCACATTGAACGTGGCGGCTGGGCGGGCGTAATCATCTTTTTCTTTGATGAGCAGCCAGGGCTCCTGCCGCTCATTTTTTCCTTTCATGCGCACGAGGGCCCACCTGCCTTTGAGCTTGTGTCCATGAAGGGAAAATGTCAGTCTGCCTTCGCGATACCCCTTGTGGGGGTCCTGGGCGGGTTCCCACGTTCCTTTGTCCCAGATGATGACTTTGCCCGCTCCGTACTCGCCCTCCGGAATGCGGCCTTCAAACTGGTTGTAGGAGATGGGATGATCTTCAACATGCACGGCCATGCGCTTGTCCGCAGGATCAAGGCTCGGCCCTTTGGGCACGGCCCAGCTTTTCATGGCGCCATCCAGTTCCAGCCGGAAATCGTAGTGCAGGCGCCGGGCCCAGTGCTTCTGGATAACAAAAGCGGGAGTGTGCCGATTCGGCTTTCCGCCTGTGGCCGGCTCTGGTGTGACAGAGAAGTTCCGTTTTGCCTTGTAGCGCTTGAGTGGGTCGGTGCGGGCCACTGCTTCCTCCTATGCCGCCTTGCTGTCTGTGGGCGTCTTGCGAGCGGCTTTTTTGGTTGACGCATGGGCGCGTTTTCTTGCCTTCGTGTCGTTGCCTGAGCCAGTTTTCGGGCTGGTTTTTTTTGCTGCGTGACTTGCGGGCCGCTTTTCCCGTGCGGTTTTGCCGCTCTGCTTCGCCGAGCCTGTTGTTCGGGCGGCTTTCGGGGAGGATTTGCCGCCTTTGTCCAGGCTGCGGCGCAGCATTTCGGTAAGATCCAGTATTTTTGCGCCGCCTTCCTCATGTTCGTGGGATTCCGTTTCGCTGACGGTTTCGGTTTCTCCTGCTTCTACTTTTTCCTTGACGAGCGCCAGAATCTGCTCACGAAATGAATCGCTGAATTGTTCGGGTTTCCACGGGGCGCTCATGTCCTCAACCAACTGCACACCCATTTTCAGTTCCTTGTCGGTCAGTCCGGCTTCTTTTTGCCCTCGTGCCGGCAGGCCCAGGTCCTCCCAAGGCCGGATATCGTCGCTCCAGCGCAGGAGATTGAGAATCAGTGCCGGGCCGCATGCCATGAGAACGGCCAGGTGCTGCCTGGTTTGAATGACGACCCTGGCCACGCCCACTTTGCCGGTCTTGTGCAGCACCTCTCGCAGCAGGGCGTATACCTTGTCGCCTTTGCCGATGGGCGAGGTATAGTAGGGCCTGTCCAGGTACACGAAAGGAATATCGTCAATGGACACAAACGACTCTATCTCAATGGTCTGCGTGGTCTTGGGGTAGGCGGCCGCAATTTCCTCGCGGGAAAGGACGACATATTCTCCTTCTGCGTACTCGATGCCTTTTACAATGTCGTCGCGGCTTGTTTCTTTGCCCGTAACCTTGTTGACTCGCTTGTAGCCCACCGGATCCATGGTGCGTTTGTCGAGCCAGTCGAAATCAATGCGCTGGCTTGCCGTTGCCGAATGCAGTGCAACGGGAATGTGTACCAATCCGAATGAGATAGCCCCTTTCCACAGGACACGCTTGCTGGCTGTCACCATGTGTATTCCTCCGTTCGATATGGCTGCTGCGCAGCACGTTCCATGCCTGCGTGCTGATCGAGGCTGATCAGGTATTCGCCCGAGGTGGCCGTGTCGCCCATCCGGCGCGTCATGAAAGAGCCCAAAAGTTGGGGTTTATGCTTTTTTTGATCTGGATGCCGGTGCTGCCGCGCTCTCATCGGGAGCGGGAGCCGGCTGCATACCCTGGCTGGCCTGACGCTATGCAGACTGCTCTTGAATCAGGCGGAGCTGAGGAAGAATGCCATCGCATGCCTCGCGGCATCCAGGCGTTCAGATCCAGGAAGAGAGGAGCGCGATCGGAATGCTACGAAGCGTGCCAAATGCGGGGCTGATACGCAGTATTTTCTGGCACAAAAAAGCCCGCTCAAGCGGCGGGCATATTTCGGGGTTCAATCACCAAGCTTCGGTGCTGTCACCATTTTGGTGAGGCTTTGGTAAAGCGTCAAAGCCTCAGGAAATTCTGGGGTGACCGATGGGGCTCGAACCCACGACAACCGGAATCACAATCCGGGACTCTACCAACTGAGCTACGGTCACCACTGAAACAACATGAGCCAAAAAGTATAGCATGCTGTTGTGCCTGCATGCCAGCTCGTTGACTGGAAGCGGGATTCTAGCACGAAACGGAAATGGTGTGCATACGTCGGGGTTGCAGACGCCAGAACAAGGCATTGCGCCATCTATTTCGAGTTTTCCTTGAGGGTTTGCCTGGGGCAAATGCCAAGGCAGCAGCGGGCGTACAATGGCCCTCATTGGAAAAGGAGTGCTCATGCATAAAACCGGAGTCCTGGCGGCTGCCATGTTGCTGGCTGGATGTGCCGCTTCAGATCAGGGGCGGATGCAAGCGGGTATGCCTAACCCTGCGTCAGCCTATTGCATACAGCTCGGCGGGTCTTTGGCCATGGAGAATCGGGCTGGCGGGCAGGTGGGCATTTGTACGCTGCCTGATGGAACGGAGATCGAAGAGTGGGAGCTTTACCGGCGCGATAACGGCTGAGCTGCGCGTACAGGCCTCGACATTCAGGCGGGGCCAGGCGTAGCATGAGTGCCGAGGCGTCATGGGGTACCCTTGATGTGCCCCTTAGCCGAGCCGCTGTCCTTAGGCCCGGGCCGTCCTCCCCTGGCCAGAATAATATGAATTCTTACCCGCTCGAGCAATTCTTCCATATAGAAGGGTTTGACGATGTAGTCTGAACCGCCGGCACGAAGGCCTGCTATCCTGTCCTCGGCCTGACCGGCCGAGGAGGCAAAGATAATCGGTATGTTTCGGGTGGCAGGGATTCGCTTCAGGCGCCGCGCGACGGCCAGCCCGCTCAACTTTGAAAGCTGGGCATCCATCAATATGAGATCAGGCATGTCCGAGACTGCCATTAAACAAACCTCTGCACCATCGGAGGCAATCGCCACTCTGTAGCCTTTGCCGCATAGCGCTGCCTGTAGCGCGCGTATATGCTGCTGCGAATCGTCCGCGATCAGAATCAGGCAATCTTGCATGGGTGTGTTTATTGTAGTTCTCGTTTAACTTGCGATCTTCGCAAATTTTATCCAAACTGGCCCGCACTCACGTAACAATACGTTTTCCGTGTGGCGGTGGCAAGGCGCTCGTGGACGAAGGAGGATCATAGGGGCTTGCCGGGCCCGCAGGCAGCGCGCTTGGCCGCGCGACATTGCGGGAATGTCACGCCGGTATAACCGAATACTTCAAGGAAGAGCGCATGACAAGATATATTGCAGCCTTGACCTTAGTGTTGATGCTGGGAATGGCAGCCATCCGGCTGGTGTCGATGAAGGCCGCTGGTATCGAGGCATTCAAGTTCGGCAAGACGGATAAAACAGACTTCCTCATACCTCCTTTCGTCCTGGCTTACTTCTACCTTGTGTTCGCCCTTGCGTTCCAATGGCCCGCCGTCAATCTGCCAACGCTGCTGCCTTTCAAGGCTGTCCCCTGGTTCGGTGTTGTGTTTTGCTTGGCGGGCTTGCTGGTCTTCTTGTGGAGCCTTGTTTCCTTTGGGCGGAGCTTCCGGGTTGGAATCGACACCGACCGCCCCGACCGCCTTATCGCCACCGGCGCGTTCGGCTGGAGCAGGAATCCGATTTATGTAGCCTTCACCTGCATATTGCTGGGACAGTTTCTGATTGCTTCCAACTGGATTTTTCTTGGGTATCTTGTCGCCGGAATCTGGCTTCTCCATCGGCAAATATTGCGGGAAGAGGCATTTTTGAAGAGCCGCTATGGACATGAATACAGTGTCTATTGCCAGCGTGTAAGAAGGTATCTCTAAATGGTTCTTGACCATGATTGACTGTTGGAAGGCTGTTATCGGGGCTGGGGGCGACAAAACAGATGTCTGATGAAGTAGCATTCTGTGACACAAGTGAACATGAAAAAGCGGGAGGCCGATGTGGCTGGATTCATCACGGGTTTGGCCATAGGAGTCGGGCTGGCCGAGATTGCCTGTCAGTTTTTGGCTGACTTCAGTTTGATACGGGCGATATGGAAGGCGCTCAGGTGACGCAGGCGGTCTTCATCTGTGTGATGCAGGGCCGGTAGCCGAAGCGGAAGAAACGCCTGCACGCTGTGGAGTTGGCGGGGCCGGGCATGCGATAACCATTTCCTGCCTGTTAGGCATTCATCCGCGATGTATGCGCGCGCGACCGGTACGCGGTCCAGTCGCATGGCAGGGTTTTATTCAGCCGAGAAATAATGTCATTCCATGGCAGATGCCTGAGATATTCGTGCCACTGGTCCGGGGCAATGAAATACCGGTTGTGTCCGGACCGCCAGACAAGCACTACAGCGCCTTCCAGATGTGCATCGCATACGCATGCCTGCAGCGCTTTTCTCGTGGCCTCGCGTTGCGACGGCGTTTTGTCGTGGAAGCTGCTGTCAAGAGGAATAATGATCAGCTCCCGCCCTTGCTCGTTGATGTGGGCTATCTTGATTTGCGCCATATCCCCCTCCTGCAGTGTCGCGCGGGTCTGTAAACAATACTCCTGTCGCGTCCCCCTAGCTCCGAGGGTTTTCCTGTCGACCATTTTGCCGATAGGCATGGGCGCGGGATCAGGGGTTTACTGACCATTTGGGCCTGGCAGGTACTTGCCGGCGCCCGACAGAATCGGGAAATGCCTTGATCGATAGCGTGGGCGGCCGTCGCCCGCCACGTGTTACGTCGGAAACTTGCGCTCGAGCGGCTCGTCGATCGCATCAAGCAGGGATTTATACATCATCTTCCTCGACCATCGGCCCGTTCTCCTTGTCATCCCCCTGTTTCGGAGAACAGCAAACGAGAACGGCTCATTGATGCCATATCTGCAAGGGTTTTCCCACATGCGACTGGTCTTGAGGGATGATATGGCGCGATCCGGGGTCCCGTCAGTTGACGTGCGTGCCGCCTTGCTGCGCAAGCGTTGTGCCCGCCTGCGCGTATTTGAGCTGCCTGATGCTGGGGCCCAGGAGCAGCAAGCCCAGCCCCAGCAGCGGAATCATGGCGACGGATAGCAGCACGAACAGAGCGGCTGTGAGACGGCTGTACCGATGATAGTTGAGTGCGGTTTCGTTGGTCTGGATGCCGATCAGGCGATCATGCACGAGATACAGTTCCGCGCTTGCCGCGCTGCGAAACGCCCTGGTCAGATACTTGACCAGCGGTTTGGGCACGCTCATCTCCGACACGATCTGGTCTCCGACTTCCACGACGGAGTAGACCACCGTTGTTCTCCTGACATGCGTGTAGCCGAGCATGGCCACTACGCCTCGAATAATGTTCATGCGATACACCCGGCAGGCGGGACTCTCTATGTGGGGATGGTTAGGTTGAGACAACAGGCAGAAAAAGCACAGGTTCTCTGATCGAACATTGCAAATTTCTCATTTTGTAACTGAACATTAGCGTATAAACTGACAAGTGTGATATTTGATGTCATTTTAATGCCTATTTGTTGTTAAATTAATACACTCAAGTAACAAAAAGAGTAGGGTGGCAAACGAGTGCTGACGAGCCTTGTGCGTCAGGATGTCAGTTTTTTGTTTCAGCCATATGCGGCAGCCTTTGCGTCTTTCCTTCAGTGGCCGGGCGGATGTTCGCTGTGAAGGCATGCCGCCTGTAGGGCCGGCCATCCGGCGTCGGCCGGAGCGACTAAAGCGGGGCAAAAGTGCCCTGGCAAAATTGATAGTGAGAATCAATATCATCTATCATGATGATAGCAGGCTGTGTCGCTTCTTCCCAGCATTTCGCCCACATCAGTCGTGCATGCCTGCAGTCGGCGATGTCGGGCCACCAAGGTAATCACACCGTGTATGCGATCTGTCAAAAACTCTTCAAGGGTATTCTTATGAGTCAACCAACAAGGCGCTTCAGGTGCGTGCCATCGCCGCGGGTGCGCGCGCGATACACTTCACCTGCATCTGGGTTTCGTCGTCATATCGTCACGCAAGTGGCAGCGTCGCCAGCCCCTTGCGCGATAGTGCGCCCATACGTGGGGCCGCGCGTGTCATCGGTAGGCATTCCGCCAGGGCTCCCCCGGCTGCCGCGCCTGCGATTCCGTTATCGGCGCATACTACCCAGCGGGTGAAGCACGAGAATCCATGACGGAACAAGGGCTTGCTTCGGCAAGCCCTTGTTCCGTATGGCGCCGGGCGCTTTCCCTGAGATCAATCTGCCGCGCTGATACGTATGCAGGCAGCTGCCCGCACGGCCAGCTCGCGGGCGGTTTCGGTGCTGGCATCATAAGCAAGCGCGACACCCATGCGGCGCTGTACATAGCTTTCAGGCTTGCCGAACAGGCGCAGGTCGGTCTGGGGAATGCGCAGCGCGTCGTCGGCTCCCTCAATGGTTACGGCTCCGGCATCGACCCCGCCGTAGATGACTGCGCTGGCGCCGGGGCTGCGCAATGCGGTGCTCACCGGCAAGCCAAGTATTGCGCGGGCATGCAGTTCGAATTCGCTCTGCCACTGGCTGATGAGGGTAACAAGGCCTGTATCGTGGGGGCGGGGGCTTACCTCGCTGAACCAGACCTGGTCATCCTTGACGAAGAGTTCAACCCCGAATATGCCTTGTCCGCCTAGGCTGTCAGTGATTGCTTTGGCTACCTCGCGAGATTTGGCCAAGGCTTCTGGCCGCATGGGCTGCGGCTGCCAGCTTTCTACATAGTCGCCCGCGACTTGGCGGTGGCCTATCGGCTCGCAGAAATGGGTCTGCACGCGTCCCTCGGCGTCCAGCGCCCGCACGGTCAGAAGGGTAATCTCGTAATCGAAGTCGACAAAGCCTTCGACGATGGCTCGGCCATGGCTCACACGGCCGCCCGCCATGGCGTATTCCCAGGCTTTGTCGATGTCCTGCGGCCCGTCGAGTTTGCTCTGGCCCTTGCCCGAGCTGCTCATCACAGGCTTTACGACGCAGGGGTAGCCTATGCCGCCCTCGATGGCGCTTCGCAGCTCCTGGACCGAGTCGCAGAACCGGTAGGGGCTGGCCGGCAGGCCCAGGGTTTCGGCTGCAAGCCGGCGTATTCCTTCGCGATCCATGGTCAGGCGAGCGGCTCTCGCGGTTGGGATCACCCTGACAACACCCTCGGCTTCCAGTGCCTCAAGTGTGGGCGTTGCGATAGCCTCGATTTCCGGTACCACGAGGTCTGGCTTCTCGGCCTCGATCAGCGCCCTGAGCTGTGCCGGGTCGCTCATGTCTATCGTACGGGCATGATGGGCCAGCTGCTGGCCAGGAGAGTTGTCGTAGCGATCGACGGCGATTGTTTCGACGCCCAGGCGCTGCAGGGCAATGATGACTTCTTTGCCCAGTTCGCCCGAGCCAAGCAGCATGACGCGGATTGCACAAGGGGACAGGGGAGTACCTAACGTTGGCATGGCGATGTCCGTAGAGCCGGGAAATCCGCATTGTACGTGGCTCTGGGCGCGGCGGCATCAGCCGGGCTGCGAAGGCGGCTCCGTGAGAGGCTGTGCCCGATCCTGATAGCTTCCCGCGGCTGTGAAGAGCACATCAGTGGAAGAGTTCAGCGCAGTTTCGCTTGAGTCCTGCAGGACGCCGATGATGAAGCCGACGCCCACCACCTGCATGGCCAGCGTATCGGGGATGCCGAACAGGCTGCAGGCCAGCGGAATGAGCAGCAGGGAACCGCCGGCAACGCCGGACGCGCCGCAGGCACAGATGGATGCCAGGATGCTCAGCAGCAAGGCGGTCGGGATATCTACATGTATGCCCAGCGTGTTGACTGCCGCAAGCGTCAGGACGGTAATCGTGACGGCCGCGCCGGCCATGTTGATGGTGGCGCCCAGTGGAATGGATACCGAATAGGTGTCTTCCGGAAGGCCGAGCTTCTTGCAAAGCGCAAGATTGACGGGGATGTTGGCCGCCGAGCTGCGCGTGAAGAAGGCGGTGATGCCGGACTCGCGCAGGCAGGTAAAGACCAGCGGGTAGGGGTTGTGACGTATTTTCAGGAAGACAATCAGTGGATTGACGACCAGCGCCACAAATACCATGCAGCCTATGAGCACGGCAAGCAGCCGGGCATATCCCGCCAGTGCGTCAAAGCCCGTGGCCGCCACGCTGGCTGCCACCAGGCCGAAGATACCCAAAGGGGCGCAGCGTATGATGCCCCTGACCACCGCAGTGAGCGCGCCCGAGAAATCGCCAAGCACGCTCATGGTGGCTCCGTGCGCATGGCGCAAGGCCAGGCCCAACGCGATAGCCCACGCCAGAATGCCCATGTAATTGGCATTCATGAGCGCCGAAACGGGGTTGTCGATGATATTCGTCAGCAGCGTACCCAGCACCTCTCCGATGCCGGAGGGGGCGCTGAGTATCTCCGATGTCTGCGTGAGCGTGATGGTTTGGGGGAATGCGAAACTGGCAATGACTGCGACCAGGGCGGCCAGAAAGGTGCCCGCCAGGTACAGCAGCAGAATCGTGCCCATGCGGGTTTGCTGGCCCCTCTTGTGGCTGGCGATGGATGCCATGACCAGCACGAACACCAGCAGCGGAGCGACAGACTTGAGCGCACCAATGAATAGTGTGCCCAGCAGGCCGATATCGTCAGCCAGTTCGGGAAGGAAAGTCGCAACCAAGACGCCGGCGATCAGGCCGATGACAATCTGTGTGACCAGGCTCCCATGTTTGATGAAATGAATGACGGGGTTGGATTTACCCATGTGACGCATTGAAAGGCTCCGGAAGCGGCTTGGCCGCTTGAGTGAAAACATGCTCCCCGCCCTGGCCGCATAAACGGAAGGGGCGCGAGCCGGAGGTGAAGCCGGAGTGGGCGCCGCGCTCACCCTGTTCGGACAGGGGAGATGGGTTGCCGTAATGCTGGGTGAGCCCTTTGTGGGGACTGGAGCCAAAATGAGGAGCGCTTCCGGTGACGCAGGCCGCCATCGGAAGGCTAGCCGCGCATTTTAGCACCCGTGACTGGCAGCCGTGTTGGTGTGAGCATCAATACTGGAGGGGCGCCGGCCTGCAGAAGCCTTGGGGGGAGAGCGAGTGCTTCTGTAGGCTTTCCAGAATATTTGTTGCGTTGCCGCATAAAATAAGGAGCGAACAGGCGCGCAGGCACATTCTGTATGCGCCCGGCACATATTGTCGCCTTGCCCGCAAGGATTGCTTGGCAAGCTTGGGGTCATGTGCCAAGCTTTTGAATCCGTTGTCCAGATATCGATGTTCTTTTGTGCGGGGTCTCTGTTGCGCATGAAGCGTATATTCTTGTTCAGGCAGGTCTGCGTATGCCTGCTGATTGCAGTGATGGGGCTGTTTGTCATGCCGGCTCTGGCGGATGCGCAGCCTGGAGCCGCGTCCGACATGCAGGACATTGATGCGCGGCTGGACAAGATCCAGAAGTCGGTCAGCAATATCCAGGACCGGTTGCAGAATAACCTGGACGCCGTGGACGATGCTGAACTGGTCAACATGCGTGACGCCTTGCAGCAAAGCCAGGCTGCGGCTGACGATATGGCTGCAAAACTCGAGCCTGAGCTTGCGGGCGTGCAGGCTCGCCTGAAGGAGCTGGGCGAGCCGGCGGCTGACACGCCCGAGCCGCCAGATATTGCGCAGCAGCGGGCGCAACTGACGAAGCGCCAGACTTTGCTCGACGCCCAGCTGAAGCTGGCGCGGCTTACGGGGGTGGAGGCCCGGCAGGGTCAGGACCAGGTTTCTCTGCAGCGGCGCGTACGTTTCCGCGCCGAGCTGGGCAAGCGCTCCCAATCGTTGTTTTCATCGGGTTTCCGCGAGGATCTGCTGCGTGATCTGCCGCGTGACTTGCGCAGGCTTTCGGCTTTTGGCGATGAAATGACAGAAAGCATGCGGGCCGCGCCAGTGCGAGCCTGGGGCCTGGCTGTTGTGCTTGCTCTTGGCGTGCTGGTCATCGGAACGGTATTGATGCGCGGCCTGGGGGCGTTCACCGTGCGCCATACTTCGCCCACCCGCTTGCGGCGCTCCATTTTCGCGGTATTGACGGTCATACTGTATACCTTGACGCCAGGGCTTCTGGCGTCGATCCTGCTGTTTACGCTGCATTGGGAAGGCAAGCTGGGCGCCAGCCTGGACACCTTCCTGACCCAGTGCGTCATTGCAATTTACGTGGCTGGTTTCGTGGCGGGGCTGGGAACCGTGCTGCTGTCGCCAAACCGCCCTAGCTGGCGTCTTCCCACGATAAGCGACAGGCTGGCTCGCAAGCTGGCCCGCGTGCCGGCGGCATTCGCCGTGGTGATGGCGCTGGCCTGGATGGCGGAGCGGCTGCTTGAATTGGTCAATGCCACGTTGACCACCACATTGCTGGTCAATGGGCTGATGACGGTAACGCTCAACATTCTGATCGGCTTTACTGTCTGGAAGATGCGCTCCAGCCTGCGCAAACAGGCGCAGCAGGCGGTTGACGATACGCTGGCCGCCTCGCCCGTGTCGGCCTGGGCGCGCACCACGCCATCGGTTCTGGTATTGGTGATCGCGGTAAGCCTGCTGGCTTTTCTGTCGGGCTTTATCGCCCTGAGCAGCCTGATCGCGCAGGAGATCATCTGGCTGGTGATGGTGGGAAGTACCGCGTATCTGCTGGTTGTCCTTGTCACCGATATCTTTGACAGCCTGGTGGCCAGGGTCAGGGAGGAGCGCGAAGCGGGGGCGCTCAACGATTCGCAGGCGTATGCGCGCAGCCAGCTGCTAGTGCTGATGTCGGGCATGCTGCGCCTGCTCCTTGTGACTTTCGGTGTTGCCCTGGTGCTGCTGCCTTTTGGTGAAGATCCCAGCGAGTGGCTGCAGCGCCGCCTGGGTTTCATCACGTCCGGCTTCAAGGTGGGCGAGGTGCTGATCAGGCCGACCTCCATTCTGCTGACCATGGGGGTGCTGCTGGCCGGCATTTATGCCGTGCGCGTGCTCAGGTCGTGGGTGAAGGATCAACTGCTTCCTGTCACCCGCCTGGACGAAAGCATGCGCATGTCCACGGCTAATCTGCTCAGCTACCTGGCTTATTTTGCGGTGTTCATGATTGCCCTGTCTTCGCTGGGGCTCGGGCTGGAGCGCATGGCCTGGATCGTCAGCGCGTTGTCTGTCGGTATCGGTTTCGGCCTGCAGGCTGTGGTGCAGAATTTCGTGTCGGGCGTCATCCTCGTGGCCGAGCGGCCCATCAAAGTCGGCGACTGGGTAAGCCTTGATGGGGTGGAGGGCAATGTACGCAAGATCAACGCGCGCGCTACCGAAATCGAGCTGTTCGATCGTTCCACCATGATTGTTCCTAACTCGGAATTCATCACCAAGAAGGTTCGTAACGTGACCATGGCGAGCCCGCTGGGCGTGGTTACAGTCAAATTCAACCTGCCGGTGGATACGGATGCTGCGGCAGTGCGGGACATGATGATGGCATCCATGGAGACGCAGTCGGAGGTGCTGGAAAAACCGGCGCCCTCGGTGATGTTGGACGGGTTTACTGCGACCAGCCTGGTGTTTTCCGCGAGCTGTTTCGTAAGCTCGCCGCGCAGCACGGCACGGATGCGCAGTGAAATAACGTTCGATATTCTGGCGCGCCTGCGGGAGGCGGGCCTTGACTTGAGCTCGACGCAGCAGGTGACAATACTGCAGCAGCCTGCGCCGCGCTCGTCGGCGTCGCCAGGCACGATGGCTGCGGAAGATCGCCCCGCGCCGTTTTCGTCGCAATCTTGAGTGTGCTCTGGAGCTGCTGTTTATGCGCAGGCGCATGCCACACCCGCGCGACCCCGGCCGGGCCTGCATGCCCGGCCTTTCTCGTCCTCGCGCAATGCGCGCAGGCGCATTGCTTCCTGGGCACAAATGGAAAAGGCTGACTGCCTGTTGGCAATCAGCCTTTTGTATGGATGGTGCCCAGGAGAGGACTCGAACCTCCACACCTTGCGGCACATGGACCTGAACCATGCGCGTCTACCAATTCCGCCACCTGGGCATAAAGTTGTATGCTAGCGGTTTATGGTTGTCACCGTTTGCGCTACAACTTTAAGAGGCGCAAAGTATAAACCAAATTTTTAGAGAATGGAAATCACTTTTGGCCAAAAAATCGAAAAATGAGTCGGGCAGTATTGACGCCGAGGTAGGGCAGCCACAGCTGCCACCCGATTTTGATCCTGATGTTCCCACGCGGGAGGCCATTCTTCAGCATCTGCGTGCTTTGGACAAGCCTATAGCCCAGAAATCGCTTGCGCGCGCATTGGGCGCGGCTCCCGCCTCGGTCGGGTTCGAGCGGCGTGTCAAGGCCATGGAGCGTGATGGGCAGGTGCTCATCACGCCGAAAGGCCAGGTCATGATGAACAAGCAACTCGACTTTATCGCCGGCAGGGTGCAGGGCCATCGCGATGGCTTTGGCTTCCTGCTGCGCGATGATGGCGGGCCCGATCTGTTCCTGGCGCCGCGTGAAATGCTCAAGGTGCTGCATGGGGATCGTGTCCTCGCCAAGCCTGACGGCGAATACCGGGGCAAGCAGGAAGCAACAATCGTCGAGGTTGTCGAGCGGCGCACCAACAAGCTGGTCGGACGCTTCCTGAAAGAGCGCGGCGCTTATATCGTGGTGCCCGAAGACCAGCGCATCAAGCACGACATCCTGATACCGGGCGCCGATGCGGGCGGAGCCGAGAACGGCCAGGTTGTGACCGTGGAGATCGTGCGCCAGCCGGGCAGACATATCCAGCCGGTGGGGCGTGTTGTCGAGGTTCTGGGCGAGATCGATGATCCTGGCATGGAAATCGAAATTGCAGTGCGCAAGTTCGACGTTCCGCATGAATTTTCGGACGCAGCCCGCCAGCAGGCCGAGGCATTGCCCGCCGTGGTAGGCAAGTCGGACCTGAAGGACAGGGTGGATCTGCGTGATATTCCCTTCATCACCATAGATGGTGAAGATGCCCGCGATTTCGACGATGCGGTTTTCTGCATGCCGGTGAATCTGGGAACAGAGAAGCGCCGCCGCAATGGCTGGCGGCTGCTGGTTGCCATCGCCGATGTCAGCCATTACGTCAAACCGGGCGATGCGCTTGATCAGGACGCCTTCGAGCGGGGCACCAGCGTGTACTTTCCGCGGCGCGTAATACCGATGCTGCCGGAATCGCTCTCCAACGGCATGTGTTCGCTTAATCCCGAGGTCGACAGGCTTGTCCTGGTTTGCGACATGGTGATTGCCGCCACGGGGGCCAAGGCTGGCACGATATCCGCCTATCAATTCTACGATGCCGTCATCCATTCGCACGCTCGCACCACCTACACCGATGTGTGGGCAGCATTGCAGCAGCCTGGCGGGCCGGCGGCGCAATCCATGCGCGATGTCATGCCGCATGTGCAGAATCTCTACGAGCTGTATCAGTTGCTGGCGACGGCGCGTACCCAGCGCGGCGCCATAGACTTTGACACGACTGAAACCCGCATAGTCTGTAACCCGCTGGGCAAGATAGAGCGGATCGAAGCCTATACGCGCAACGACGCGCATAAGCTGATCGAGGAGTGCATGCTGGCTGCCAATACGTGTGCGGCTGAGTTCATGAAGCGCAACAAGCGCATGGGGCTGTATCGCGTGCATGAAGGGCCAACGCCCGACAGGCTGAATGCGCTGCGCGATTACCTGCGCAACCTCGGGCTGACGCTGGGTGGCGGGGATTCCCCGACCACGCAGGACTACGCCCTGCTTCTCAAGGCGGCGCACAACAGGCCTGATTACGAAATCATCCAGACCATGTGTCTGCGCTCTTTCCAGCAGGCGATCTACAGCCCAGAGCAGGTGGGCCACTTTGGCCTGTCATACGAGCATTATGCGCATTTCACATCCCCCATACGCCGATACCCCGACCTTCTGACGCACCGGGTGATCAAAAGCATATTGCGCAAAGAACGCTATGTGCCGCAAGTTGACGATGTCAGCGGGGTTGCAGCGCTTCCCAAGCGTGAGCGAGAGCATGCGGCATGGGAAAAGCTGGGCGTGCTGCTGTCTGCCCGTGAACGGCGCGCCGACGATGCGTCGCGGGATGTCGAGGCCTGGCTCAAGTGCTGGTTCGTCAAGGAGCGGGTAGGCGAGGTGTTCAGCGGCCGCGTGACGGGCGTTGCCAGCTTCGGGATATTCATTACCCTCGATACGCTGTTTGTCGAGGGAATGGTGCATGTCTCGGAGCTTGGTTCGGATTATTTCCAGTACAACGAATCCATGAATGAGCTGCGCGGCGAGCGCACGGGCATGCGCTATCGCCTGACCGATGCGGTGCAGGTTCAGGTTTCACGAGTCGACCTGGAGGCGAGGCGTATAGAGTTCCGTCTGGTCAAGGGCACGGGCTTCAAGGCGCTGAAGGCGGCGATTGAGTCTGAATCAGCGCCTGCCGCTCCCCGCAAGGTGAAGCGGGCGGCGCCGGCCAAGCCTGCCGAACTCAAGGGAACTTCGCGCCAGCGCAGGGCGCAGGCCAAGCGCGCCGCCAAGGCGGAAACCGCGCCGCGCAAGTCCAGCAGGGGGCGGTCGCGTCGCTGATTGCCTGGCGTTGCCTTGCGCTTGCGGCACGTTGCCCGAGCGCATGGCCGCCATGGTTATCTGGATAATGCGGCAGTCCGCGGCGCGACCGTGCGCGGGATTACAATTCTCCCCAATGCCCTACTAGTGAAAGGAACAGCATGCCTTCCCATCAGGTTCTGGCGGGTTTCCACGCCGTGGTTGCCCGCCTGCGCCATGCGCCCGACTCCATCAAAGAGCTTTACATAGAGGCCTCGCGCCGCGACAAGCGGATGCTGGGGTTTATTCAGCAGGCCGAAGCGGCGGGCCTCAAGCCGCGCGCTATTCCCGCCGACAGGCTGGACGGCCTGGCGCGTGGCACGCGGCATCAGGGCGTGGTTGCCTTGGCTCATGCGCGTGAGCTGGCTGTCGATGTCGACGAGGTGCTCGACGGCCTGGAAGACAGCGGCGAGCCTGCCCTGTTTCTGATCCTGGACGGCGTAACGGATCCCCACAACCTGGGCGCCTGCCTGCGGACAGCCGACGCTGCTGGCGTGCATGCGGTCATCGCGCCGCGTGATCGTGCGGTTGGCCTGAATCAGACGGTGCAGCGGGTAGCCTGCGGGGCGGCCGAGACGGTGCCCTATATCATGGTTACCAATCTCGCCCGCACCATGAGGGCCCTGAAAGAGCGTGATGTCTGGCTTGTCGGGACGGACGACCAGGCGGAATCCACCATCTACCAGGTTCAGGCGCAACGCTCCATGGCCTGGGTCATGGGGGCCGAAGGCGAGGGTATGCGCCGGCTGACCCGCGAGACGTGCGACGAGCTCGTGAATATCCCGATGCTCGGTTCGGTCGAAAGCCTGAACGTCAGCGTTGCAAGCTCGGTGTGTCTGTATGAAACGGTGCGCCAGCGGCGGGTCCGTCAGGCATGACCACGCGCCAAAGCGCAAGCCTCGCCGTGAACGGCGAGGTCAAGCAAGGCCCTATCAATGCGGCGCCAAAGGCGCCCCTGTATTGTGGCGGAGAAGCTCCGGCCCCAAGGCCGGGGTTCTTCACAAGATTTTCCTGAATATTTTTTCAACCGGTGTTTCATCATGGCTAAGAACGGCTTTACCACATCCATTGTCCATTCGGACCGGCGCTCGGGCGTTGCCCACGGGGCGATTCACAAGCCCATGCACCCGTCTACCGAATACGCATTTGCCGACTCGCGTGAACTGGCGGCCGTGTTCCAGGGCAAGGCTGGCTTTACGTATTCTCGGCAGGGCACGCCGACCACTGCGTCGCTTGAAGATAAAGTGACGCACATGGAGGAGGGGATAGGAACCGTAACCTTCGCCTCAGGCATGGCGGCGCTGGCAGCCACCTTTTTTTCCCTGTTCAAGGCGGGTGATCACCTGATCAGCAGCCAGCACATTTTCGGTAACACGAACAGCCTGCTGGGCACCCTGGAAGGTTTGGGCGTTGAATTGTCCTTTGTCGACGCAAGCAATGCCGACAATATCCGTCCAGCAATAAAGCCGAATACGCGGATGGTGTTTGTCGAAACACTTGCCAACCCGGGCACACAGGTCGCTGATCTGCAGGGGATAGGCGAGCTTTGTACTGACAAGGGGCTGGTCTACGTGGTTGATGGAACGTTGACATCGCCGCTGCTTTTCAAGGGGCGTGACGTGGGTGCTTCGCTGGTGGTCAACTCGCTCTCCAAGCATATTGGCGGCCATGGCAATGCCCTGGGCGGTTCTGTTACCAATACAGGTCTTTACGACTGGTCTTCTTACGCCAACATCGCCGAACCCTATCGCAAAGGCAACCCTCTGGGCTGGGGGCTGACGCAGATCAAGAAGAAAGGGCTGCGAGACATGGGCGGCACCCTGTCGTCCGAGGCGGCGCACCGCATTGCGGCAGGGGCAGAGACACTGGCCATGCGCATGGACCGTATCTGCTCCAATGCCCTGGCGTTGGCCAAGTACCTGGAAAGCCATCCCAGGGTGCACAGCGTGCGCTACCCCGGCCTGCCATCTCATGCCCAGCACGAACGTGCCAGTGCACTGTTCGGCAACCGCTTCGGCGGCTTGATGGGCATTGAGCTGGCCAGCGACATTGATGTGTTTGACTTCCTGAATCGTCTGCAGGTGCTGGCGCTGGCGACCCACCTGGGCGACAACCGGACATTGGTGCTGCCCATGGCTCAGACGATCTACTACGAAATGGGGCCCGAGCGCCGCGCGGAAATGGGGATTTCCGACACGTTCCTGCGCATGTCGGTGGGTATCGAGGACATCGAGGATCTTATCGGGGACTTCGAGCAGGCCCTGGCCGAAAGCTGATCTCTCGCGACGCTAGCATAAAACTGCACTGGACAACAGGGTTTCCGGCAAAGATTGCAAAAATTGAATCCCCTGTTGCGTATCTCCAGAAAAGTGAGGAAATATGCGGGTTTTGAGCGTTCATCCTCTTGACAGGCCTTTTATTCAAAGGCTTAATACGCGTTAGTCAATCGGCTAGGGCGCGTGTGGTTTCATTACCTGGCCTCCGGTTGAGTTCGCGCGAGATGTTGGCGCGGCAATACACGATGTCAGCATCGTGGTCAGTATTTATCAATCAAGATGCCCAGCCCACCTGTCGGTGGTTTTGGCGAAAATAATCTTCTAGGGGTAATCCTTAAATGAATAAAACAGAGCTTATCGAACATATCTCTACCAAAGCCGATCTGTCGAAGGCTGACGCCGGCCGCGCGCTTGAGGCTTTCATTGGCGCTGTGAAGACCACGCTGAAGAAGAAAGGCTCCGTGACCCTGGTCGGTTTCGGTACTTTTGCCGTTTCCGAGCGCGCCGCCCGCACCGGTCGCAACCCCCGCACCGGCGAAACGATCAAGATCAAGAAGGCTCGTGTGCCCAAGTTCCGTCCCGGCAAGGCTCTGAAGGACGCAGTCAACTGATATTGGCTGGCTTCCGGGTGGCGCGGTCAGTCAGGCCAGCGCTCCCCGGCAGTGAGATAAAGGGCCGGTTGCCGGTTGCTGTGCAATACGCTACAATTGCGCCCTTATCGCATCAAGGCAGTAGTGGCTCCCAAGGCGTAAACCGATGGGTGCTTAGCTCAGCTGGTAGAGCGGCGCCCTTACAAGGCGTAGGTCAGCGGTTCGAACCCGTTAGCACCCACCACTAAAGCTGCTGGAAAATCAAGCGCTTACAGACATTGCCTGTAGGCGCTTTTTTATTGCCAAAGTCATTCAGGTCGGTTTTTGGGACACTTTTGGGACAGTGGCTCCTATAACAAGTGCGAACTTTTATCGGAGAGTCACTATGGCGATCATGACCAGTGTGGCACTTGTCCACCAGAACACGCTTCCAGGGGCGGCTTTACCAGCCAAAAAGCGCTTGCTACCATTCGTCCGGCGCCTAGAGCCTGTTGTTTTCCCCTTGCCTGAGGAATGAGCACTGTCATGGCTGCTGCCGAAAAACATAACCGCCTCCTTTACGACCTTGACCTGCTCAGGGCCATCGTCATGGTTGCCGATTGCGGCAGCTTCACGGCTGCTGCGGCGAGGCTGCATTCCACGCAGTCGACAATCAGCCAGAAGATTCAACGGTTGGAAGAACAGGCGGGGCACAGGCTGCTGGAGCGGGGCAGCCGCAGTGTGCAGCCAACCGACGCCGGCGAGACCTTGCTGGGGTATGCCAGGCGCATGCTGTCGCTCAACGATGAAATGCGCGAGGCGCTGGCCGGGGCGGCTGTGGCGGTAACCATTCGCCTGGGCCTGCCTGAAGACTTTGCCGCAGGGGCGACGACCCGCATGCTTGCCGCGTTCAGCCGCAAGAATCCGCGAGTCAAGCTGGAAATTACAAGCGGCCTGAGCAGAGATCTGAGCGATCGCTACGATACTGGCGAGCTTGATCTCGTACTGCTCAAGCACCGGCGCAACAGCCGCGAGGCTGTTGCCGCCTGGCCGGAGACGTTGCGGTGGATTGACAGCAGAAAGAATCCGTCGGCGGGCCGGGATCCTGTGCCGCTGGTGGCATTCCCGCCCCGGGGGCTGTACCGCAACGATATGATCAATGCGCTGGAACGCGGCGGGCGGCGCTGGCGAATCAGCTTTACCACCTCAAGCCTGAATGGCATCCAGGCGGCGGTTGCGGATGGATTGGGCATCAGCATCCTGCCTGCCCGTGCGGTCACCTCCGACCATATTGTCCTGGGGGACAAAGAGGGCTTTGCGCCCGTGCGTGACATGGAGGTTGCGCTGCTGCACCGCCCGTCAGCCGAACCTGAGGTGCGAGAGCTGACTGCCGCCTTTGGCCAGATGCTTTCAAGCGAACGCTGGTAGCTGCCTGGCGCGGCTGTTCACGGCCTGTTGAGGTGCGCTGCCGAGCAGCAGATTCATGTGGCGGTTCACATCCTTGTACAGCAGATAGCGGAAGCGATCGGGTCCGCCGGCGTAGCAGGCCTGCGGGCAGAAGGCGCGCAGCCACATGAAATCGCCGGCCTCCACTTCGACCCAGTCCTGGTTCAGCCGATAGACTGCCTTGCCTTCCAGCACATATAGCCCGTGCTCCATCACATGGGTTTCCGCGAAGGGTATGACGCCTCCGGGCTCGAAGGTCACGATGTTGACGTGCATGTCATGACGTACATCATTCATGTCCACGAACCGGGTTGTGGCCCATCGGCCCTCTGTGCCAGGCATGGGCGAAGGCGTGATGTCTTGCTCGTTGGTGACAAAGGCTTCGGGCGGTTCAATGCCTTCCACCGCCTGATAATGTTTGCGGATCCAGTGAAAGCGCGCGGCTTGCCCGCTGCTGTTGCGCAACGCCCAGTCGGCGGCGGGGGGGATGAAGGCATAGCCGCCTTCCTTGAGGTTGTATGCGCTGCCCTCAAGCGTCAGGCTGATTTCGCCTTCCACGACAAACAGAACCGCTTCGGCGTTGGGATCCTGCTCAGGGCGATCGCTGCCGCCGCCCGGGGATACTTCGACGATGTACTGGGAGAATGTTTCAGCGAACCCGGACAAGGGGCGCGCCAATACCCAAAGGCGTGTTGACTCCCAGAAGGGCAGGTTGCTCGTGACGATATCGCGCATCACGCCTTTCGGTATGACGGCGTAGGCTTCGGTGAACATCGCCCGGTCAGTCAGCAGTTCAGTCTGGGCCGGATGGCCCCCGTGGGGGGCATAGTAGCGGGTCATGGCGTGGAACCTCATAACAATTGAACGTGGCGGCGGGTGGGCATGCCTGTCTGGGGCGTCCCGCTGGCCCGCACTGGCCGCGTTGGTTTCAGGAAGGCAAGTACAAAGCAATGCTCAAAAGATATAAGACATGCGTTGTATTTACAAATTAAATGTTTTTATTCTAAGTATTTGTTTTATGAATGGTATGGTCCAGACTCGCGCATGGACTGTGGCGCTCAGGCAGCTGCGCCGGATGGCGTTGAGCCGGGGAAGGGGGAATCGTTGGATGCAGGGGCGACAGGATAGTTGCCGAGCAGGGCTTCGTCGCTGCGGAACCAGCCTGTCAGGCTCCAGCGCTGCCGGCTGGCCGGCAAGACGGCATGCGGGATGAGATCGCTGCGAAAGACTACGATCCGGCCGAACCTGGGCTGGATACGTTTGATCTCCTGCTTGTGGTCGGTTGGAGCGTACAGGCAGAGTTCGCCGCCATTGGTGTCGGTCCAGCGGCGGTTCAGATACAGTACAAGCGAGATGCGCCTGTGTGGCTGCCCCCTGTGCTGATCCATATGTTTTTTATAGCCATGTCCGCTGTCGTAGCGGGCAAAATGGAATTCTGCGCGGCGCAGGCCGATGAAGAAATACCGGTTCAGCTGCTGTTGCAGGCCGGCGGCCCAGAACTGGAACTCCGCCCAGCCTGGCGCGGTGCTGTCTCGCTCAAGCCAATGGATTTCGTCGCCCCGAATGCCAGGCGCCAATAGCGGCTGCCCTGGCGCCCCTATCTGGGCGGGCTTGAACAGGCCTTGGCGCCATGCCTGCCTGCTGGCAAGGCTGAGCCGCATCGTCAGGGCCGCTGGCAACAGATCATCGGCCAGTGCCCAGCCTTGTGTTTCCAGGTCATGGAGAAGGTCGGCGTGGTCGTCTGTCATAGGCGGCGATAATGGTCGAAAGAGGCAATGCGCAGCGGAATGAGCATGTGCCAAAATCGGAATTCTGGCATATCTGAGGCGGAATCGCACAGACAGTTCAGCTTTTGTTGTCAGAAATTTTTTTTGGATGCTTGACGCGCAGAGGGGAAATATCTGTTATAGTTCCGCTTCTCCGCTGGCGGCAGCGGAAGCGAGTGCCCAGGTGGCGGAATTGGTAGACGCGCATGGTTCAGGTCCATGTGCCGCAAGGTGTGGAGGTTCGAGTCCTCTCCTGGGCACCACTCATACAAAAGGCTGATTGCCAACAGGCAGTCAGCCTTTTCCATTTGTGCCCGGGAAGCAATGCGCCTGCGCGCATTGCGTGAGGACGAGAAAGGCCGGGCATGCAGGCCCGGCCGGGGTCGCGCGGGTGTGACCGAGTCCTCTCCTGGGCACCATCCATACAAAAGGCTGATTGCCAACAGGCAGTCAGCCTTTTCCATTTGTGCCCGGGAAGCAATGCGCCTGCGCGCATTGCGCGAGGACGAGAAAGGCCGGGCATGCAGGCCAGGCCGGGGTCGCGCGGGTGTGACCGAGTCCTCTCCTGGGCACCATTCATACAAAAAGGCTGACTGCCGATAGGCTGCCAGCCTTTTCCATTGGTACCCAGGAAGCAATGCGCAGGGACGAGAAAGACCGGAAGATTTTTTCTTGCCAAAATACGGCAAATATCAATTGCGAATGGTTCGCATTAATGCTAGTATTTGTCGGTTAAGTTGTGGCGAAATGATCGTCTGTTCGCTGCGCAATCCTTTAAAGCTGCTGGATTCATGTCGCGTTTTCGAGTTCAAGACAATCAACGCCTCACGCTCACCAAGGTTGTGGGTGCCGCAGGCGCGCTAGGTTTGCACCTGGCTGTACTGGCGGCCATCGTCGCTTCCCCCCCTAAGCCCGACATCGAATTACCCGATACGGTAGAAATACGGTTTGTGGAAATCGCCGATGAGGTGGTGGATACCGCCCCGGTTGAAGAGCCTTCGGTGGAGCCTGTTCCTGAGGTTGTGCAGGAAGAACCGCCACCCCCCGAACCCGTCGTGGAAGAGCCCGAGCCCGAGCCAGAGCCTATCGTCGAGCCAGAACCGGAACCCGAACCCGTTGTGGAAGAACCGGAGCCAGAGGCCATTACGCCTCCGCCTCCGCCGCCCAAACCGAAACCAAAGCCCAAGCCTAAGCCCAAGCCCAAGCCAGTGGAAAAGCCGGTACCGGTGAAGGAAGCGCCGCCTGCTGCGCCGTCCGGTCAGGCAAAACAGACGGCTGCCCCGAAGGCGCCTGCCATGCCGGTCGATCCCAATCGCCCCAGAATGATAGGCAAGGTCGATTACCTTGGCCGTCGCCCGGCACCAGTCTATCCCCGCGCTTCCGAGCGCAGGGGTGAGCAGGGCCGCGTGATCATACGGGTGCTTATCTCACCGGAGGGCTCGGTCCTCAATGCTTCCGTGCGTAAATCCTCTGGTTATGAGCGGCTGGACGAATCAGCGCTGAAAGCTGCGCGTTCCGCTCGTTTCAAACCATATACAGAAAATGGCATTGCCTACAAGGCGATGGCCGATATCCCTTTTGACTTTGTTTTATAGGACCGACGAATGTTCGATTTACTCAATAGCGCAATGCACGTGCTGGCGCAGGTGGGCGATGCGGCACAGGCTGGCGCAGACGTGATCAGCTCGGGTGCCGCCGCGGTAAGCGATCTCGCGGCCCCGGCACTGCCTTCATCCCTGCCGCCAGCCGCGCCGCCGGCCGAAACAGGCATGCTGCATTTCATTTCGCAAAGCGATATCGTAGGCAAGAGCCTGTTCGGCATCCTGCTCCTGATGTCGCTCATCAGCTGGTACCTGATATTCGTCAAATCGTTCATCAACATGCGCACCCGTGGGCGCACCAAGAAATTCCTGCACGAATTCTGGGCGGCGAGCTCGCTCGAACAGGTGGAGAACGAGATCCGCACCCATGGCGCCAGCGAGCCTTTCGCGCATCTGGCCAGCCATGCCATTTACGCTCAAAACCACCATGCGAAGTATGGCGCGCTCAAGCTCGAGGAAAAGGGCTCCACGGGCGCATTCGTCACCCGGACCATCCGCAAGGTTATCGACGAGGAAACCGCCAAGCTGGAAAACGGCCTTACCGTGCTTGCTTCCATTGGCTCCACCGCGCCGTTTGTCGGTTTGTTCGGCACAGTGTGGGGGGTCTACCATGCTCTCGTGGGCATCGGCCTGTCAGTCGACGGCGTGACCATCAATCGCATAGCCGGGCCGGTGGGCGAGGCGCTCATCATGACTGGCCTGGGTCTGGCTGTCGCCATCCCTGCGGTGCTCGCCTACAACGCATTCGTTCGGGGCAATCGCGTATACCTCTCGCGTCTTGACGCCTTCGCTCATGATCTGTTCACTTTCCTGTCCACCGGCCAGCAGGCATTCGAATGGACAGGCAAGGAGCGCCGTGTGACGCTCGCCGTCAGCAAAGGAAATTAAATGGCTTTTGGTAGCTTTGACAGCAAGGCGGGCAGCCATACCGTCAATGAAATCAACATGGTGCCGCTGATCGACGTCATGCTGGTTTTGCTGGTGATCTTCATCATTACAGCGCCGCTGCTCAGTCACTCCATCAAGATCAACATTCCGCAGGCCACGGCGCAGCCAGTTGAGCAGGATCCCAAGTCCATTGACCTGGCTGTCGATGGCAATGGCACGCTGTTCTGGAATGAAAGCCCGGTCGGCGCCGAAGAGCTCAAGCAGCGTTTTGCGATCGAAGCCAGGCAAGATCCCCAGCCAGAAATTCGCATTCGGGCCGATCTGAATACCCGCTATGAGATTCTGGCTCAGATCATGAGCGACGCGAAAGCAGCCGGTATGAAAAAACTGGGCTTTATCACTCGCCCTGGTAGCAGCGGCGCCACCCCTGCGGGACATCAGGGCAGCGATGCAGCGCCAGCGGCTGCTGCCAGCGGCGCAGGCACAAGCCCTGCAGCAGCCGCGCAGACACCTGCAGCCGGCCAGTAAGCATTTTTTATTGCAACGGCCTGCACACTCCTGGCGCCCTTTCATGGGGCGCTTTTTTACGCCTGTACTTCCCACGCGCAGGCTGCGGGCTTTCGGTCGTTTGTCAGGGTTGTAACGACCCGAACCGCGAGGTATCGAATCCATGCAAATGTTTTGCGGTTCGATATAGAATCGTGCCATGCGAGTTCTAGTTATTGAAGATGACGCCACTTTAGGCCATGCACTGCAAGAGTTCCTGATGGAACAAGGCTATGCTGTGGACTGGCTGGCAGACGGAGAACAGGTCGCCGGCGCGGTTGCCGGGCAAAGCTACGACCTGCTTCTGCTTGATCTGAATCTCCCGGGCATCAGCGGTCTGGACATCCTGCGCAAGCTGCGTGCCGATGGCGAGCAAGTGCCGGTTCTCATTCTTACCGCGCGTGATGGGGTCGAAGACCGTGTTGCCGGCCTGGATGCCGGGGCCGATGACTATGTCATCAAACCCTTTGAGCTGGTCGAGCTGGCCGCAAGGGTTCGGGCTTTTGGCAGGCGGCGCGCTGGCCAGGCGCAGCCGCTGATCGAAGCCGGGCCGCTCGTGTTCGATTCAGTGGGTCGGGAGGTGCGTGTGAATGGCGAGCGCCTTGCGCTTTCAGTGCGTGAGCTGTCCGTGCTGGAGATGCTCATGGCCCGGGTCGGCCGGGTGGTGACGAAACGGCAGATCGTCAATTCTCTTTCGGCCTGGGATGCTGATTTCAGCGAGAATGCGGTCGAGGTCTATGTCTATCGCTTGCGCAAGCGGCTGGAAGGCACGGGTGCCAGCATCCAGACCGTTCGCGGCTTTGGCTACCTGCTCGATGTGGAAAACGCCGCTGGCTAAGTTCAGACAGGTGCTGATGCCGCCGGGATCGTTGGCGCGGCACTTGGTGCTGCGCCTGTTTCCGGCGGTGATCGTGTTGGTGGTCATCGATTTGAGCGTAACGTGGGTCATGACGCGCAAGATGACGCTCGAAACCTGGCTGCTGCGCGACATCTTCTGGACCATGGTGCTGGGTCAGATCCTTCTGGTGTCCGTGTTTGCCTGGATACTCATCTCGGGTGTGCGCTCGGGGCTGGCCTCGATCAACCAGCTGTCGAGCGAAATCAACCAGCGCTCCATTGAAGACCTCCAGCCTTTGGGGGTAGAGGGCCTGCCCACGGAAATTGCACCGCTGGTCACCCATTTCAATGACTTGCTGCTGCGGCTCGATGATTCCATGCAGGCTCAGAAGCGTTTTATCGGCCATGCGGCGCACCAGTTGCGCACCCCACTCACCGGCTTGAGGCTGGAATCCGAGCTTATGCTCAAGCGCAACCTGCCTGACGATGTCCGCGAACGGGCCGAACGCATCAAGATGGTCACCGACCGGATGATCCGGCTGGGGCAGCAGCTGCTTGTATTGGCCCGCGCTGATTCATCCACACGCCCCCAGGACAGCTTTGTGCGCATGGATCTGTCGGAGTGGGTGCGCGTGAGCGCAGCGGAATGGATACCGGCCGCTCGTGCGCGGCACGTCGACTTGCAGCTGTCAGCGCCTGCGGAGCCCGTATGGGTCGACGTGGACAGCCTGCTGCTCGAGGAGCTGCTGAGCAATCTTATTGACAACGCGTTGCGGTATGGAGAAGGAGCCAGCGCGGTCAAGCTGAAGGTGGGAGCGAACCCGCCTTCGCTCAGCGTAGAGGACGATGGGAAGGGCATCTCGCCCGAAGATGCTGAGCGCGTATTCGAGGCCTTTTACCGCTCCCCCCAGGCGGGGTCGGAAGGATCAGGCCTGGGGCTTGCCATTGTGCGGGAGATCGCCCGGGCCCATGGCGCCTGGTGGAGCCTGACCAGTCGGCCCCAGTTTCCGGGTACGCGGATCACCCTGGTGTTTCCGGGGCCACGCATAGGGGCCAAGCTGAGCCGCCAGGATTAGCCGGCCTCTCGGGCGGAAAATTCATGCCCTCCGGCAAGCAATTATTGCGTCACGCCCGTTCCAGGCGCCTGTGTCGGCGGCGGCATGGTGGTTGCCGGCTGCGCGGGGGTGGCGGGCGTTGTCATGGGCTGGGCGGGTGCCGTCTGCGCAGGTGCTCCAGAAGAGGTATCGGGCACATGCAGCGTCGACCCCGGTGTGCCCGGCGGAACATCTATGGTGGTCTCTCGCAGCACGCCGCCGCCCATCACTGAACCCTGTGTTGTCGTGTTTGCACCTGACATTTGCGTCAGGCAGGCTTCACGCTGGCTGGCCGGCAGCGAATTGCACCGGTCGGTCTGGTTCTGTTCGTAGTTCTGGCCGGGGTTTGCGAGCCGGTTGCGCCTGGCTTCGTCTCTGGCGGCGCCTGCCTCCTGAAGGCAGGTGGCCTTATCCTGATTGGTGTCGCCTCGATTGCAGCGGGCGACATCGGCACTGTAACGGGCTTCTATGCTGTCGGATGACTGGGCACGGACAGTGGCGCCGCCCGCCAGACAGGCGCCCATTGCGAGAGCGCCCAGAAGAAATCGTGTTTTCAGAATCCCTGTATGTGTCATAAGCCTGCTCCTTTTACGGATGGCTGCCGGGCAGGGCAACCTTGCATTTACAGTATATCGGCCCGCAAAGGGATATATGCGCTGGCTTGTAACAAGAGGATTCAAGGCCTTTTTTCCCATTCCGGGCTGGAGCCTGACACTATGAGCCCGGAGTGTTTGCGGAAGGCGATGCGGGTGGCCGCTGCACATCCAGGGCCGGATCTGTGGAGGGAGCCTGCTCAAGCGGCCTTTCATCGTCGGGGGTATGCCCGACGGGATCTTCTCCGCTCGGCCCGCTGGCAATAATGTCTTCGAGAGGGCGCTGCAGGGCCTCGGCCTTGCGCCGAATGGCAGCGCGCATCAGCAGCATGGCAGTGACAGGCGAGGTTATGACCAGGAAAAAGGTGATCAGTACGGGATGGATGACCAGCCGGTGACGGTCTGCCGAGGCAAGCAGGACGGTGGCAACGAGAACGCAGAAAACACCCAGCGTGTTGCCCAGCGTCGGGGCATGGATACGGGTAAAGAAGGTCTTGAGACGGAGCAGGCCGAGCGAGCCCGTGAGCGTGAGCAAGCCGGCGATGACCAGCAGCAATGCGACAGGAATGGCAATAAGCGTATCCATCATGGCTCGATTACCTCGCCGCGCAGCAGGAATTTCGCCAGGGCAACCGAACTGACGAAGCCGAACATGCTGATTAGCAACGCGATGTCAAAATACAGCTCGGAACTGAAGTGCAGCCCGAGCAGCAGCAATATCAGCATGCCGTTGATATACATGGTGTCCAGGGCGAGCACGCGGTCTGCGGCTGTGGGGCCGCGCAGCAGGCGGGCCGCGGCAAATGCCAGCGCGAGGGTGAAGCAGCCCATTGCAAAATGAGATGCCCAGACAACAAGCACATGCATGGTGGGGTTTGTCATTGGAATATCTCCATCAGGGGGCGCTCGTAGCGCAACTGGATGGTGTCCAGCCATTCCTGCTCGTCCTGCAAGTCCAGCACGTGCAGGGTTAGTACGCCGTTTTCGTCGGAATATCCCGACCATACCGTTCCAGGCGTATAAGTGACAATGCAGGCGAGGGCCGCCAGGCCATGAGGGTCTTTTATCTTGAGCGGAATCTGGATGAACCCTGGTGTTGCCCCGGCCCGCTCGCCCAGCAGGATGATGCGGGCCACTGCAATATTGGATTTGGCGATATCCCAGGCAACATTGCCGACCAGCCGCAGGGCAACGAGCGGGTGGCGGGGACTGGAACGTAGTGGTCTGAGCCTGGATGCAGCCAGCGCGATGGATAACAGGATGGCCAGCAGGGCGCCAAGTACCACCTGACCCGCCGAAAGACTGTCGTTCAGCAACAGCCAAAGGGCCAGCAATACCACAGGCAGCACGAGAGGATCGAAAAAGCGCTTCATCGCTGTTCCTCCGGTGTGACGGCTCGCACGGGGTTTTGCGAGATGACTGCGTCAATATAGGCTTCGGGGTGATCCAGATAGTTGGCTGTGTCGTCCAGGTAGCTCATGATCGGGCTGGCCCAGAAAGACAACGCTACGCAGGTAAGCAGCAGAATGGCGACCGGACCTGCTTCGCTCAGCCTCAGGCGGGGGGTGATGGCGTCTTCCGCGCTCCAGAACAGGCGGATGCCGGTACGGCTGAAGGCGATAATGCCAACCAAGCCGGACAGCAGCATGCCGGCCACCAGCGACCAGGCCGCAATGGACGGCGTGTCGGTGGCTGATGTCTGCAGCGCCGCAACCAGCAGGGTGAACTTGGCCACGAAACCTGACAGAGGGGGCAGGCCGGTAACCAGCAGGCCGCAGGCGATAAAAGACATGCCCAGAAATGCCATGGCGGCAGGGATGGCGACCCCGATGACGTCATCCGATTTATCGGGTGATTCGGGATCCTCGACGTCGAAAGCCTCGAGCGTGACCGCCAGCACATCCGCACCGAAAGACTGCGTGCGCTCCACCATTTCGAGCAGCATGAAGAAAGCGCCCAGGGTCAGCACGGAGGTAATCAGGTAGAACAACGCAGGGCCGGTCAGCGTCACGCCCGGCATGCCCAGCGCCGCCAGCAGCGTGCCCGACGACATGATGATGCAATATCCTGCCTGCCGTTCCACCTGCGGCGCGGCCAGCAGGCCGATCGCCCCGAAAGCCATGGTGGCCATGCCGACAGGAAACATCCACTCACCGCCAAAAGCGGCTGGAGCGCCCGTAGGCAGCAACAATGAACCTATGCGCAGCAAGGCATAGATGCCAACCTTGGTCATGATGGCAAACACGCCGCCCACAGGCGGGCAGGCATTGGCATAGGCTGCCGGCAGCCAGAAATTCAATGGCCATGCTGCCGCCTTGATGAGGAAAGCCATGCCCAGGATGGCCGCTCCAGCCTCGAACAGCTGCCGCTCGCCGCCGACAAGCAGCCCTGCCCGCAAGGCAAGATCGGCCATGTTCAGTGTGCCAGTGACGCCATAGATAAGCGCCATGGCAATGAGCAGCATGAATGACGCCAGCAGGTTGACCACTACATAATGCATGCCCGCAGCCACGCGTGCGCGACCGGATCCATGCAGCATGAGGCCGTAAGATGCAGCGAGCAGCACCTCGAAGAATACGAAGAGATTGAACAGGTCGCCCGTCAGGAACGCGCCGTTCAGGCCCATGAGCAGGAACTGGAACAGCGGGTGGAAGTGAACGCCGACCCGATCCCAGCGCGCGGTGGAGTAGATCCAGGCGGCGGCGCCGAGAAAGGCGGTCAGCAGCAGCATGATGGAGGACAGGCGGTCCACAACAGCCACGATGCCGAATGGCGCAGGCCAGTCGCCCAGCAGGTATACGCCCACGCCGCCGGGCCAGTCGCTGGCGATATAGCCGGATGACAGGCAAAGCAGCACCACGGCCAGGACAAACTGAGCCGCAATTGAACCAATGCCCAGGGCCAGCCGCACCTTGCGGCGGCCGTCGCCAAACAGCAGCATCGCGGCGCCGACTATCAGCGGCAGCGCAACCGGCAGGATGGGCAGATGATGCAGCCAGCCCGTCATGAACGATTCTCCCGGCCATCAACATGGTCCGTACCGGAAAGACCGCGAGAGGCCAGCATGACAACCAGAAACAGTGCCGTGGTGGCAAAACCGATCACGATGGCTGTCAGGACCAGGGCCTGCGGCAGCGGATCGGCGTACAGCGCCGGATCGGCGCCTGCGTGCTGATTGATGACGGGAGGCGAATCGAGCGATATGCGCCCCATGGCGAAGATGAAGAGATTGACTGCATAGGAAATCAGCGAAAGCCCCATGATGACCTGGAAGGTCCGGGGGCGCAGCAGCAGCCAGATGCCGGAGCCGGCGAGTACGCCGATGGCCAGGGAAAGGATGATTTCCATTATGGGTTTCCTGATTCTTCCGTGGCGGCCGGCTTGCGATACAACCGCAGGGATTGGTGCGCCAGCGCCACGAGCATAAGTACGGTTGCTCCCACGACCAGCATATAGACGCCTGCGTCAAAGAGCAGCACGCTGGACAGATGGATATGGCCCACGAGCGGCAGGGTGAAGTCTCCGCTGACGGCGGACAGGAAGGGCTTGTCTGCCCACCATACGACCATCGCGGCGGTGCCGGCGGCCAGCAGGCCCCAGGCCAGCCAGTGCTGCGGATGTATGCGGGGCCGTGCCTCGACCCAGATAATGCCGCCCACCATATATTGCAGGATGATTGCCGTGGCCATGATCAGCCCGCCCACGAACCCGCCGCCGGGCAGATTGTGCCCCCGGATGAGGAAATACAGCGAGATGAGAACCGAGATGGGCAGCAGCAGCCGCACAAGCACTGCGGGAACCAGCATGGCATCGGGCGGAACCGGCGCTTTGGGGTCGGGCTCCGCGAACGATGAGATCGGGCTGTTGCTCGGCAGGGATCTGCTGCGCGGCTTGGGCAGGTTCATGGTTTCAGGTGGCGGCCTGAAGCGTCGCAGCAGGGCGTAGACAGTGAGCGCCACGATCGCCAGCACCGTGATCTCGCCAAAGGTATCGAAGCCCCGGAAGTCGACCAGGATAACGTTCACCACATTGGCTCCGCCGCCCAGCGGTACCGATTTTTCCACGAAGAACGATGAGATGCCTTCCGGATGCGGGCGCGACAGAATGGCATAGGCGAGGGTCGCAAGGCCCGCCCCGCCCAGCACGGCGATGATCAGATCGCGAAAACGCCGGATGAGGGCGCGCAGCGAGCTGCCCAGGGGCTCATCGGGGGCTTCGTCGCGCAGGCGGGGCGGCAGCCAGCGCAGGCCGAGCAGGATAAGCACCACGGTCACGACTTCGACCGCCAGCTGCGTCAGGGCCAGGTCGGGGGCAGAAAGCCAGGAGAAGGTGAGCGCGGTCACAAGACCCGCACCGCCCGCGAGAATGAGCGATACCGGGCGGTGGTATTTAGCCTGCCTGGCCGCGCCAATGGCGCAGGCGCCGCCGGCGATCCACATCAGTATGAAGAAGGGGTTGATCGTGGTGTGGAGGGACGGTTCGAGCCAACCGCCAGACAGAAGCGGAAGCAGGGCGACCACAATGGTGCAGGCGACAATGAGAAACAGCTGGGGCTGCTGGCGAGGAGAGCGGGTCCAGTCCAGCAGGAAAGAAGCCAGGATATCCAGGCCTTCAAGAAGCGCTTCGAAGCTGCGTCGGCCATCGAGGCGATAGATGAGCGGGGCGCTGCCAGGATTGCGCCGGTGCCAGCTGCGCAGCAATACCAGCAGCAGGACGCCGCCGAGCATAGCCACCATGCTCATGACGAGCGGCAGATTGAAACCATGCCATATGCGCAAATCGTAGAAGGGCATGCCGGGACCCAGTATGGACTGCACGGCACTGTGCAGGAACGGGCCGAGCGTGAAGCTGGGCAGGATGCCGACAACGAGGCAGGCCAGCACGAGTATGGCCGAGGGGATAAGCATGCGCAGGGGCGGCTCGTGTGGTGCCCGGGGCAGGTCTCGTGGCGCGGGACCGAAGAATACCTGCAGGATGAAGCGAAGCGAATAGGCCACGCTGAAGGCGCTGGCGATGACGGCGACTGCGGGCAAGCCGATGCGGCCATACCAGCTTTCGCCGGCGAACACGGTTTCGGCGAAGAACATTTCCTTCGAGATGAAGCCGTTGAGCAGCGGCACCCCGGCCATCGAGGCGGCGGCGACTACCGCGAGGGTCGCGGTCAGCGGCATGCTGCGCCGCAGACCGGACAGCCTGCCAAGGTCACGGGTGCCGGTCTCGTGATCCACAATGCCTGCGGCCATGAACAGCGAGGCCTTGAACGTGGCGTGGTTGACCATGTGGAAGACAGCGGCGACCAGCCCCAGCTTGCTGTTCAACCCCAGCAGAAGGGTGATGAGGCCCAGATGGCTGATGGTGGAGTAGGCAAGCACGCCTTTCATGTCCATCTGGAATGTGGCCGCATAGGCGCCCAGCGTCAACGACAGCAGCCCGGCCGTGCCAATTATCCATTGCCATTCTGGCGTGCCTGAAAGGACGGGCCACAGGCGCGCCAGCAGGAATACGCCCGCCTTCACCATGGTGGCCGAGTGCAGATAGGCCGATACAGGGGTCGGCGCTGCCATCGCGTTGGGCAGCCAGATATGCAGCGGAAACTGGGCGCTTTTGCTCAGTGCCCCCAGGGAGATGAGCACCAGTATGGTCGGATACCAGGGATGGGTACGTATCAAGTCGCCAGAGGCCAGCACCGTATCCAGGTCATAGCTGCCCGCGACGTGGCCGAGCATGAGCACACCCCCCAGCAGCGCCAGGCCGCCCATGCCGGTGATGACCAGCGACATGCGAGCGCCGCGCCGGGCGTCCAGACGGTGGTACCAGTAGCCGATCAGCATGAATGATGAGAGACTGGTCAGTTCCCAGAAGACGACGAGCTGGATCAGATTGCCTGAAAGCACGACCCCCAGCATGGAACCCATGAACGCCTGGAAAAAGGCGAAAAAACGGGGCACTGGGTCTTGCGGCGACAGGTAATAGCGTGCGTACAGGACGATGAGCGCGCCCATGGACGCCACGATCATGGCGAACAGCCAGGCGTAGGCGTCCATGCGCAGCGTAAAGTCTATGCCGAGCGCCGGTATCCAGGATGCGCTGGCGCGCACAACCTGCCCGTCGAGCACGGCGGGAACCTGCAGGGCGATGAGAACTGTGCACACCACTGCGACAGCGCCTGCCAGCCAGGCTTCCACCTTGTGGGCATTCGAGGGCAGCAGGGCAGCGATGACGCTGCCGACGAAAGGCAAGGCGAGGATGAGTACAAGCGACATCAGTGGCGGGAGTCTGGACGGAAATTGCGGATGGAACTGACCCTAATAATACAATGTGTTTTGTTCAGCTAAACGACAGGTTGGCGGATATGTTCGGTTCAGCCCCTCAGGAAAGAATGAATTTTTATTTGACCTGGGTCAAATAACGATTGCCGGAGCCGCCCGACAATGGTATCCGCATGGCGCGCATATGCGCCAGCCTCAATTTACACGGGAGCAATTCCCTCACGGAGCAGGCAATGGATGCCTTGAGTGCGGCCACCGGCCGCAATAATGATATTACCCTTTCCGAAATCGAGATATCGGAAGCGCTTGTGCGCAGATTCGATGCCTCGGGCCCGCGCTACACGTCCTATCCGACTGCTGATCGCTTCCGTTACGGTTTCTCCGAGCAGACCTACATCAATTACCTGGCCCAGCGGGCCGGGCGGGAAGACAACCCGCTGCTGTCAGTCTATGTGCACCTGCCTTTCTGTGAAAAGCTCTGTTATTTCTGTGGCTGCAACAAGATCATTACCCAGGACCACAGCCGGGTGGCCGGGTATCTGGACTATCTGGAGAAGGAAATAGACCTTACTGCGGGGCACATGGGGCGCGACAGGCGTACGGTGCAGCTGCATCTTGGGGGTGGCACCCCCACTTTTCTGGACGCGGCAGAGCTTGCGCGGCTGATGAAGATGCTGCGCAGGCATTTCGAATTCACGCCCGACGCCGAACTGGGCGTGGAGATTGATCCCCGCACTGTCAACGAGGCTACGCTATCCATGCTGGCAGGGCTGGGGTTCAACCGGACCAGCTTCGGCGTGCAGGACTTTGACCCCGATGTGCAGGCGGCGGTGAACCGCATCCAGCCGCTGGAAATGGTTGAGCGGGCCATGAAGGCCAGCCAGGACGCGGGCTTCGAATCAGTGAACGCAGACCTGATTTACGGTTTGCCCAAGCAGACGCTGGCCAGCTTCGACCGGACGCTGGACCAGATGATACGGCTCTTTCCCGACCGGATCGCGCTATATAACTATGCGCATCTGCCGCAGCGCTTCAAGGCCCAGCGCCTGATCAATGCCGAAGACCTGCCGTCTGCCGAGACGCGGCTGCAGATTTTCCTGATGGCCACGCGACGCCTGCTTGAGGCGGGCTATGTCTATATAGGGTTGGATCATTTTGCCAAGCCCCAGGACGAGCTGAACAGGGCGCGTCTGGAGGGCAGCCTGCACCGCAATTTCCAGGGTTATACCACCCGGGCCAACTGCGACCTGGTAGGCTTCGGCGTGTCAGCCATAGGCAAGGTGGGCGCTTCCTACAGCGGGTCCGTGCGTACGCTGAAGGCCTATTGCCAGCTGCTGGACGAGGGGCATCTGCCCGTCGAGCGCGGGGTGGAGCTGTCGACCGATGACCTGCTGCGGCGTGATGTCATCATGAAGCTGATGTGCAGCGTGCCTGTGGATTTCGCAGCACTGGGAGAACAGTATGCCGTTGATTTCGAGGGGTATTTCGCTCCCGAGCTCGAAAGGCTGGCATTATTCATGGATTCGGGGCTGCTGCGGCTGGACGGCCGGCAATTGACCGTCACGCCCAAAGGGCGTCTGTTTGTGCGGGGGGCCGGCATGATATTCGACAAATATCTGGGGCAGCCAACCGTTTCCACTTATTCCAAGCTGATTTAGGCCAGACACCATGACGACGACAGGAAAGGTTCGCACCCAGGATTTTCTCGCACGCCTGCCGCTTTTCAGTGGGCTGAGCGACGCGGAGCTCGATCACGTGGCCGCTGCCACCGCCGAGCTCAAGGTGGCCAGGGGCGATATGATCTTCCGGCGTGGCGATCCCTGCCAGGGCTTTCATTCCGTGGTTTATGGGCAGGTCAAGCTGCTGCTGGTGTCGCCGGCGGGCGGAGAGAAGGTGGTGCGCCTCATAGGTCCAGGGGGCAGCTTCGGCGAGGCGCTCATGTTCCTGGACAAGGATTACGTCGTATCCGCCCAGGCGCTGGCCGATACCTTGCTGCTGCATGTCAGCAAGCCGGCAGTGCTGGACGCGATCGAACAGCACCCGGGCTTTGCCCGGAAAATGCTGGCCAGCCTGAGCCAGCGGCTGCATAGCCTGATGTCGGACGTGGAAGCTTATTCGCTGCGTTCGGGCACCGAGCGGGTGGTGAATTATTTGATCCAGGGGGGCATGCAGGCCGCCGACCAGCCCTTCCGCCTGGAAACCAGCAAGACGGTGATTGCATCGCGGCTCAATCTCACCCCCGAGCATTTTTCGAGAATACTGCATGACCTGGGCGCGAAAGGCTATATCGCAGTGAAGGGCCGCGAAATCACGATTCTCGATGTCGGTGGCCTGCGCCACTATCACGGTTGAGCGCTTCTTCCGGGGCGCGGATACATGGTTTCGCGTATTTTTGCCTTGGTGCGCACAAGCTGGCGCAAGGCATTGAGCATGAGCACGATCAGCCATAGCGCCGATGCGGCCAGGGCGAGTGCGGCGATGCGCGCCAGCTCCTCGGGCAGAACACAGGCCGCCGCCAGCAGGCACAGGGCGGTCAGATGCGCCCTGAACTGAAGACGCGCATCCTTGTCCTCGATGATATGCCTGACCTTGGGTATGAAGGGCAGGGCGGCCTGCAAGCCTCGCTGGCAGTGGAACCACACCAGGAACGGGATGATCTTGTAGAGCATGCCGTTGACGACGGACCAGGCGAACCCCACGATGAACAGCACACCCGTCAACAGCGAGAGATCCGTGCCTGTGATTTGCTGATAGAGCCATACAGGAGCGCAGGCAGCCAGACTCCATAGTCCGGTGCGCCAGAACTGTGTCGTGGTGTCCGGTTCGGGGCGCTTGCGTCCGCGCAACAGCTTCAGGGTGACGCTGGCATAGGTCAGGAACGCCGTCGCCAGCAGGGTCTGGCAGATCCATGCGGCGGACATGCTGTGCAAGAACAGCATATTGGCCGACAGCGCCAGCAGGAGCACAAATACGAGGCTGGCCAGCCAGCGCGTAACGCGGCGTGGATACAGCTCGGTCACCTGGAACATCGGGATGAGCTGGTAAGACATGGCCACGATCAGCAGCCCCACCCAGCCAAGCAGCCCCCAGGCGCCATGCAGATCCGTCAGTTGTCGGGGGGCGGGCTGTGCCGCGGCCAGATGCCCGGCCAGCCAGGCGCCCGCCAGCACGGCAATGAACAGGCCGGCCAGCGCAAGCCGTGCGCTGGCAAGAACCTCGGTGGACCCTTTGCTTGCCTGCCGGCGGTAACGCCACAGCCCTCCCACGCAACAGCCGAGCAGCCAGGCCAGAGCCAGCACCAGGAGCACAAGAGCAAGCTTGAACTGCCAGGGCTCGCCGGTAAGAAAGGCGGTTGCCAGGCCCAGCGTGCCAACGGCCAGCCCGCCATGCACGACGGTGGCGCTGAGCCGGGGCGCCAGCACGTGGATGCCGGTGGCTACCGGAAGGATCTGCATGAGCGCGCCGGCCATGGCGTGCGCCAGGGCGCCGAGCGTAAACAGGTGGGTGATTGCCAGGGCCTGCGGCGTCCATCGGGCAACCATTGCCTGCGGGCCCGACCAAAGGAGCAACAGCGCCGCCAGCAGTACGAACAGCGGCGAGCTGTACATGAACCGCAGCGGTACGCTGGCTGCGGGGGAGTTATCCAGTGAGAGTGCGCGCTGCATGATATAGGTGGCAGTGAATAATGTCGTGGGGCTGGTGCGGCGGGTTTGTGCCGACGCTTGTGCCATTTTCGCTCAAGTTGCGCTGTATTCCGCAGTAACCGCAGCGTATGCGCGGGATCTTTGATTTTTATTAAGGTAGCAAGCCTCGTCTGCCTGCATAGTGACTGCTGCGCCGGATGTTGCCGCCCGATGGCGGCGTCCGGGGCGTCATTATTCTGCAAGGAACTCATCGTGCTGCAAACTGTATTGGAACGGATCCGGCTCAAGGGAAGGTCTCTGCTGCCCATTGTGCAAGGCGGGATGGGTGTCGGGGTATCGGCCCACCGGCTGGCCGGAACCGTGGCGTCCCTGGGCGCCTTGGGCACTATTTCCAGCGTCGACCTGCGCAGGCATCATCCCGATCTGATGGTGCAGACCGGGCGCTCTCGCGACAAGGCGAAAATCGATGCCGCCAATCTGCTTGCGCTGGACCGCGAGATAAACGCCGCGCGCAAGCTTGCCAACGGGGCGGGCATGATTGCTGTCAACGTCATGCGTGCTGTGTCGGAATATGCTTCCTATGTGCGGCAGTCGTGCGAAAGCGGCGCGGACGCGGTGGTCGTAGGAGCTGGCCTGCCCCTGGATCTGCCGGATCTGACGGCGGAGCATCCCAGGGTCGCGATTATTCCTATCCTCTCGGATGTGCGGGGCATAGGCCTGATACTGAAGAAGTGGATGCGCAAGAACCGTTTGCCGGACGCCATTGTCATTGAAAATCCGAAATTCGCCGCCGGGCACCTGGGCGCCCCGACCGCCGATGCCCTGAACAACCCGAATTTCGCGTTTCCGGCTGTTATCGAAGGTACGAGGGCGCTGTTCAAGGAACTGGGTCTCGAGAAAGAAAATATTCCTTTGATCGCAGGCGGCGGCATTCATACGCCCGAGCAGGTGCGCGAATTAATGCGTCTGGGCGCGAATGCCGTGCAGCTTGGCTCCGCGTTTGCGGTGACGCAGGAGGGGGACGCACATCCGAACTTCAAGAAAGTGCTGGTCGAGGCCAAACCCGAGGATATCGTTACGTTCATGAGCGTGGCAGGCTTGCCCGCGCGGGCGGTGCGTACGCCGTGGCTGGCCCGCTATCTGGAGAAAGAAGCCAAGCTCCAGCGCATTGCCAAGCAGCGGCCTTGCACGGTGGGCTTCGATTGCCTGGCATCGTGCGGGCTGCGCGACGGCATTGCCAAGCATGGACAGTTCTGCATCGATACGCAACTGGCCTTCGCGCTGGCAGGCGATATCAATCGAGGCCTGTTCTTTCGGGGATCGGAAAAACTGCCTTTCGGCAATGCGATACGAACTGTGCGCGAGCTGATGGATTATCTGCTCAATGGGGTCAAGCCTGCCGTTGCGGCACTCAACGCGCCAACAGTCAGGCATGACGCGGAGCTGGTGCTGGTTTGACCATGAATCAAACGCTTTCGTCTGCAGCGCCCGCCAAGCATGGCGCAGGGCGCATGGAACTCGTATGCCCGGCCGGCAGCCTGCCGGCCCTCAAAGCTGCTGTCGACAATGGTGCGGACTGTGTCTATCTCGGGTTTCGTGATGCCACCAATGCGCGCAATTTCGCGGGGCTGAACTTTGATGAGAAGGCCATCGATGAAGGCATACGCTATGCCCATGCCAAAGGCTGCAAGGTACTGCTGGCGCTGAACACCTACCCACAGCCTTCAGGCTGGCAGCAGTGGCGCGCGGCGGTGGATCGCGCCGCGGCTTCGGGCATCGATGCAATGATCGTGGCCGACCCAGGCCTGATGCGCTATGCGCACGAGCATTACCCGCAGCTACGGCTGCATCTGTCCGTACAGGGTTCGGCGACAAACCATGACGCCATCAATTTCTACCAGAAGCATTTCGGCGTTTCTCGCGCGGTGCTGCCTCGCGTGCTGTCCATGGCCCAGGTAGAGCAGCTGACAGAAAACACCACTGTCGAAATCGAGGTGTTTGGCTTTGGCAGCCTGTGTGTCATGGTGGAGGGGCGCTGCGCCTTGTCTTCGTATGCGACAGGCGAGTCCCCCAACAATAGCGGTGTCTGCTCACCCGCCAAGGCTGTGCGCTGGCAGCAGACCGAGCAAGGGCTGGAGTCGCGCCTGAACGGGGTGCTGATAGACCGTTACGGTACAGGCGAGAACGCCGGATATCCTACGCTTTGCAAAGGCCGCTTCGATGTCGCGGGTGAAGATTACTACGCGATCGAAGAGCCGACCAGCCTGAATACGCTGGAGCTGCTCCCCAGGCTGGCTCAGACGGGCGTAAGCGCGATCAAGATTGAAGGCCGGCAGCGCAGCCCCGCCTATACCGCACAGGTGACCCGTGTCTGGCGCGAGGCCATAGACCTGTGCATGGCCAATATGCAGCGCTATTCCGTGCGCCCGGCATGGATGGCGGCCTTGAACAAGGTCGCGGAAGGGCAGCAGCATACGCTGGGCGCCTATCACCGGCCCTGGAAATAATGCCTGCCTAGTCAGTGCGGTTTGGAGTTCAGTTGTATGAAGATTGCCCTTGGCCCGGTTCAATATTACTGGTCGCGCGTGACCATGCTGCAGTTTTATGAGGCCATGACCGAAGCGCCGGTCGATATCGTCTATCTGGGCGAGACAGTCTGTTCGCGCCGGCACGAGCTGCGCCTGCCAGACTGGCTGGAGGTGGCCGACATGCTGGCGCGGGCAGGCAAGGAAGTGGTGCTGTCGACGCAAGTGCTGCTGGAGTCCGGACAGGATCTGACGGTGATGCGCAAGATTGCCGCCAATGGACGCTATCTGGTTGAAGCGAACGATATGGGCGCGGTACATCGCATGCAGGGCCAGCCTTTTGTGGGCGGCCCGTTCCTGAATGTCTACAACACGCCCGTGCTGGATATCCTGGCCAGCCAGGGGGCGGTGCGCTGGGTCATGCCGCTGGAGATGGGCCGCGAAGGGCTCGGGCAGATGCAGCGCGAGCGCCCCGCCGGCATGCAGACAGAGGTGTTTGCCTATGGCCGCATGCCGCTGGCGTTCTCGGCGCGCTGCTTCACCGCGCGCAACCGCAATATTCCCAAGGACAACTGCCAGTATGTCTGCATGGATCACCCTGACGGCCTGCTGCTGAGCACGCGCGAAGGGCAGCCGTTTCTGGTGCTCAATGGCATACAGACGCAGTCGGCGCTGGTCTATAACCTGATCAAGGAAGTGGACGCGCTGAGAGATCTGGGCGTGGACGTATTGCGCATCAGCCCGCAGGCCAGCCATACTGAGCAGATCATTGCACTGTTTCGCAGTGTCATGGACGGTGGGCTGGCAGCGTCTTCGGCATTTGAAAGCATGCTTCCGCTCATGCCGGCTGGCCCCTGTAATGGCTATTGGCATGGCAAGCCAGGCCTGGAATACAGAGTGGCATGAAGCATGTACCGAGGCGAACGATTCAACAGCATCACCCATCTGGTCGGCGCCGTGCTGGCGACGGCAGGCGGCATATTGCTCATCATATTGGGCGCGCAGGCCGGCGATCCGTGGAAGATTGTGAGCTTCAGCATTTATGGCGCGATGCTGCTGTGCCTCTACCTGGCTTCCACGCTTTACCACAGCCTGAGGGGGCGGGCCAAGCGCATCTGGTGCAAGTTCGACCACTGCGCCATTTATCTGCTCATTGCCGGCAGCTACACGCCTTTTGCGCTGGTGAGCCTGCGCGGCGCCTGGGGATGGTCCCTGTTCGGCAGCGTGTGGGGGCTCGCCATTCTGGGCATCGTCCAGGAAATCTGGCTCGCCAAGGGGTTGCGCATCTTCTCGCTGATTCTGTATGTATTGATGGGCTGGCTTGCGATCGTTGCTGTCTTCCCGCTGATTCATGCGCTGTCCTGGGATGGATTTCTCTGGCTGGCGGCGGGCGGCGTTGTCTATACCGTCGGCATCGCTTTCTATGCCACAGACGAAAGATGGCGTTACGGCCATGGCGTGTGGCACCTGTTCGTGCTGGGCGGCAGCGCCTGCCATTATGTCGCCGTGCTGCGCTATGTGGCCTGAAGGAATCCGGGCTTGGGCTCGCCAGACAGTATCCAGGAGGAGTATTTCATGCAAGAACACGAGTATCGTCTGCCCGCGCCTGTCAGCGCGGTGCTTTCCCGCCTGCCGGCATATCCAGGATCATTGCTGTTCGTCCTGGGGCTGAACACGGCGCTGGCCAGACATCTGCCGGAAGATACGCTGTCCATGCTGGAGGGGCGCAAGCTGCGCATTCAGGCGCGTGATGCCGGAGTGGGCTTTGATTTCATGTGGTGTGGCGGAAAGTTCATAGCACAGCGTTCGGAAGGCGAGGTTGCCTTGACCATTGCGGCAAGCAGTTATGATTTTCTGTTGATGATGCAGCGCAAGGAAGATCCCGATACGCTGTTTTTCAGCCGGCGGCTGACCATGGAGGGTGACACGGAGCTCGGCCTGCTGGTAAAGAACACCCTCGATGCAATCGACCTGTCTGTATTTTCGCCTTCTGCTTTTCTGCCCTCGCCATTGCGCTCGTCAGGGCTGCTGTCGGCGGGCGCCAGATCTTTCGGGCAGGCTGCCGGCAAGCTGTTCAGGCGCTATCCGGCCCCGGGCGGCGAAGGCCGTTGATGCAGAAGGGGATGCGGCGCCGGCCAGCCCGTTTCCAGGCATCCCCGCCGTGCAAAGCCCGAGGCGGCAGGGCGTTCAGTGTTTGCGCAGGATGAATGACTCGAACAGGGGGGTAATTCGCTCTATCAGCCCGGTGCTGGGAAAGCCGGCCTGCGGAACGGCGTTCAGGTTCTCGTCGGCGCAGCCTGTGGGACGGAAGACCTGAAGCGCATAACGGCGCACCTTCATGGCCGCCAGGCGATGCGCCAGCCGCTCGATCTGCGCCTCGCTGTGCAGTGACGGATGTATTGTGCTGCGGCATTCATGGCTGACGCCGCTTTCCAGTACGGCATGCAGGCTCGCCAAGGCGGGGGCGCCGCTGTTGCGCACACGGGTGATGGCGTCGTAATCGTCGAAATCCGCCTTGATGTCCAGGCCTATCCAGTCCACCATCGGCAATACCTGCCTGAGGCGGGCGGGATGGGTGCCGCCGCTATGCAGACCGATCTTGAAGCCCAATGCACGCACTTCGCGCATGGCGTCTTCAAGACAGGGATCCATGGTAGGCTCGCCGCCGCTGAACACGACGGCATCCACCAGACCCACGCGGCGGTGCAGCAGCGCCACGACATCTTTCCAGGCGATAGGGCTTTCCGCTGTTCGGGGCTGAAGATGGGGATTATGGCAGTAGCCGCAGCGCCAGGGGCAGCCTTGCACAAAGATGACCGCTGCCAGCTGGCCGGGGAAGTCTGTGGCGGTGAATGGCGTAATGCCGCCTGCCTTGAGGCTGCGAGATTGCTTGGATGGCATGGCTGTGAAGAAGAGGGCGCCGCCAGTGTTGGCGGCGGGGATCATGAATGCTTTCCGGAGCGAAGCGATGCTCAGGCGGCCAGCTTGTCCGCCTGCGGAGCAATGCCGGCAGCGGTCTCACGGAAATACTTGCGCTCGTGGAACTCGCCCTTCTTGCCGATATTGAAGGAAGACATCGGACGGTGATAGCCCATCACGCGAGTCCAGATTTCGCATGGCTGGCGTTCTTCGTTCGATAGGGTAATGGTATTGGTCATGGTTGACTCCTTGTGAATGAACCCCCTTGGGGGCGAAGATGGTTTGGCGGGCGTCCGCGGCCGTCATGAGGGGCAGGCGCCCGCGATATAAGGGCCTAGGCGGCTTCCCGCAGCTTGTGGGCCAGGATTTCCTCGTCGCATTTGGGGCAGAACTCATGGCTGCCGCCGATGTAGCCGTGTACAGGGCAGATCGAGAAGGTTGGCGTCACGGTGATGTAAGGCAGCCGGAAGCGGCCAAGCGCGCGCCTTACCAGGGTCCGGCAGGCCTCCGCGCTGGAAAGCGGTTCGGTCATATAGAGGTGCAGCACCGTGCCGCCGGTGTACTTGCGCTGCAGTTCGTCCTGGCGCTCGAGCGCCTCGAATGGGTCATCTGTAAAGCCCACGGGCAGCTGCGACGAGTTGGTGTAATAAGGCATCTGTTGGGTGCCCGCCTGCAGTATGCCGGGGCAGCGCTTGCGGTCTTCCTTGGCGAAACGGTAAGTCGTGCCTTCGGCAGGTGTGGCCTCGAGGTTGTACATATGGCCGGTTTCTTCCTGAAACTGCACCATGCGTGCTCGCACATGATCAAGCAGGCGTACTGCAAAGGCATGCCCCCATTCAGAGGTAATGTCGTGCGCATCGTGCGTGAAGTTGCGGATCATTTCATTGATGCCGTTCACGCCGAGGGTGGAAAAATGGTTGCGCAGGGTGCCCAGATAGCGCTTGGTGTAGGGGAACAGGCCGTCGTCCATCAGGCGCTGGATGATCTCCCGCTTGATCTCCAGGCTGTCCCGGCCAAGCTCCATCAGCTCATCCAGCCTTGCGAACAGCGCTTCTTCATTGCCTGCATGGAGATAGCCCAGGCGCGCGCAGTTGATCGTCACCACGCCAAGCGACCCGGTCTGCTCTGCCGATCCGAACAGGCCGTTGCCGCGCTTGAGCAGTTCGCGCAAATCGAGCTGGAGCCTGCAGCACATGGAACGGATCATATTGGGCTTGAGCTCGGAATTGATGAAGTTCTGGAAGTAGGGCAGGCCGTACTTGGCCGTCATCTCGAAAAGCAGCTCGGCATTGGGGCTGTGCCAGTCGAAGTCTTCCGTGATGTTGTAGGTGGGAATGGGGAAGGTGAACACGCGCCCCTTGGCATCGCCGGCCATCATCACATCGATGTAGGCGCGGTTGATCATGTCCATTTCTTCCTGCAGGTCGCCGTAGGAAAATGGCATTTCCTCGCCGCCAATCAAGGGCACCTGCTCGCGTAAATCCTCAGGGCAGACCCAGTCGAAGGTCAGGTTTGTGAAAGGGGTTTGCGTACCCCAGCGGCTTGGCACATTGAGGTTGTAAATGAGCTCTTGCATGTACTGGCGCACTTCGGTGTAACCCAGCCCATCCTTGCGGACAAAAGGCGCCATATAGGTATCGAAGGAGCTGAAGGCTTGCGCGCCTGCCCATTCGTTCTGCAGCGTTCCCAGGAAGTTGACGATCTGGCCGATGGCGCTGGACATATGCCGTGGCGGCACGGATTCGACCTTGCCGGGCACGCCATTGAGTCCTTCATTCAGTAGCGTGCGCAGCGACCAGCCTGCGCAGTAGCCTGACAGCATGTCCAGGTCGTGGATGTGGATGTCTGCATTGCGATGGGCATTGCCTGTGGCGGGAGGGTAGACAGTATCCAGCCAGTAGTTTGCGATCACCTTGCCGGAGACGTTCAGGATGAGGCCACCCAAGGAATAGCCTTGGTTGGCATTCGCATTGACGCGCCAGTCGATGCGGTCCAGATATTCGTTGACTGATGATGAGACTTCTACATTCGCCATGGTTCTTCCTGATCACTACATGTTGTGGTTGATGGAAGAATATTGGCTATATATAGTGGGGTCAAGGAAAGAGAGGGAGTTTGTGCCGTTTGCTTGACCCGGGTCAAGAAGGGCGGGGCAAGGGCGTGGATTCTGGCCGTCGACAGGGCCCGCGCAGGGCCCTTGCTGCCGAAGATCAGCCCGTGATCGTGAAGTCGATCACGATCTGGCCGGGCTCGCGCGACACATAGCTGATCTGGATGGCATCGCCGAAGTGGCCGACCAGCTGTTGCAGCAGAGGCAGCGGATCATGATCATTGCAGAAGCGCATGGTTTCGCCGGGCGTGAGTGCGGAAAGCGCGCCGAAGATGGCTGCGTGCCTGAAGCGCTTGGCTACGCCGCGCGCATCGAAAGGGTAAGTGGCATCGGAAAGAATGGGCAAGGTGGGTTCGCTGGACACGGTGGCTTCCTATAGGGGGAGTGAATGGATGGGCGGCCCGACATAGCCGCCAGGAGATGATGCTGACGATTATAGGAACGCACGCCAGGCAATCAGGCCTGAACCATATTGTCCGTATGGTTGATGGCGGGCTTGCGGGTACTTTGCTTTCGTTGACAGTGTTTCCCGGAAACCGCTCCTAGAATGTTCCACGTTTGCAAATATTCCAGGAGAACACTGTGATACCTCTTTCGAGACGCTGCGCCGCCGAGGCGTTTGGGACATTCTGGCTTGTCATGGGGGGCTGCGGCAGCGCGGTGCTGGCGGCAGCGTTCCCCGAGCTTGGCATTGGATTTGCTGGCGTCGCCCTCGCATTTGGCCTGACGCTGCTGACCATGTGCTATGCCATTGGGGGGATATCAGGTTGTCATATCAACCCTGCGGTGACCTTTGGGCTGGTGGCTGGGGGCCGCTTCCCAGGGCGGGAGCTTGTGCCGTATGTCGTGTCTCAGGTGATTGGCGCTGTGCTCGCAGCCGCAGTGCTTTATTTCATTGCCAGCGGCAAGGCGGGCTTCGATGCGGCGGCGAGCGGGTTCGCATCCAACGGGTTTGGCGAGCATTCCCCCGGCGGCTACTCTTTCAGTGCGGCGCTGGTGTGCGAGCTGGTCATGACCGGTTTCTTTCTGTTCATCATCATGGGAGCGACCGACAGCCGTGCCCCAGCAGGGTTTGGCGGCATTGCGATTGGCCTGGCGCTGACATTGATCCACCTGATCAGATGGTATGGACGCCTCCCCCCGGCAACGGGGTGATATGGCAGCGTAGAGGAAAACCCTGAAGGTGGATCCTCGCTGTCACGACATCTTGGTGTCAAAGTAGTGGTTCTATGAATAGCCACAAAAGAC
>Ga0180221_1000108_pt1 | contig 132255 bp, 122 predicted proteins | sample eDN5th37CKraftMG_FD_151339 | JGI IMG/M metagenome (GOLD analysis project Ga0180221, IMG submission 151339) | Enriched Miracle-Growth compost microbial communities from Emeryville, California, USA - eDNA 5th pass 37_C Kraft MG (version 2) (version 2) ... | reverse complement strand
GGGGCAGGGCAAGACGCGGAGCAGCCAATCCGCGCGGCCTGCGGTCGAGGGGACCGGATAGCGTGTGGCACTGGCCGCGCATGGCGCGCGGCTCCGGCAAAGAGGAATAGGACTAAATGGCCATTGCCTTGAACAGACTTGGCGCGCTCGAAGCCGCGCACAAGCTGCAGCGGCGCGAACTGACCGCGGAGCAGCTCGTGCGCGCATGCTTCGCGCGCATCGAACAGCGCGAGGGCACCATCCACGCCTGGACGGCGCTGCAAAAAGACGCTGCGCTGGAACGGGCCCAGGAGCTGGACCGCGGGGCGGTGAGCGGCCTGCTGCACGGCCTGCCCATCGGCGTCAAGGACCTGTTCGACACCGTCGACCTGCCCACCTGCTACGGTTCGCCCATCTACGAGCGCCACCGCAGCGCGGCCGATGCGGCCTCGGTGGCCATCTGCCGCGCCGAAGGCGCCATTGTGCTGGGCAAGACCGTCACCACGGAATTCGCGTCCTACGTGCCGGGCCCCACGCGCAACCCGCGCAACGAGGCCTACACGCCCGGCGGATCTTCCAGCGGGTCGGCCGCGGCGGTGGCCGACAGCATGGTGCCTTTCGCGCTGGGCACGCAGACCGCCGGCTCCATCATCCGGCCCGCCGCCTATTGCGGCATCGTGGGCTTCAAGCCCACGTTCGGCGCCATCACGCGCGCGGGGGTCAAGCCGCTGGCCGAGTCGCTGGACACGGTCGGCGGCTTCGCGCGCTCGGTGCCCGACGTGGCGCTCTTCGCCTCGGTGCTGATGCGCGATGCGCGCATGCGCGACCTGGCCTACGACGCCAAGCCCCGCATCGGCATGTACCGCAGCCTGCAATGGCGCCACGCGCAGTCCGAAACCAAGGAGGCGTACGCGCAGGCCGCGGCCACGCTGTCGCGCATGGGCGCCCGCGTCGAAGAGGTGGCGCTGCCGTCCGAGCATGCCGCGCTGGTGCAGCTGCACGCCGACGTCATGGCCTACGAGGCCTCGCAGGCGCTGGCCTACGAACGCCTGGCCCACGGCGGCCAGATCAGTCCCAAGCTGCTGGCCATGCTGGAGGCCGGCGCGCGCATCACGGCGGAAGAACACATCCGCAACCTGGAGCGGGCGGCGCAGGCGCGGGCCCGCGTGGACAACTGGTTCGAAAGCCACGACGTGCTGCTCGCTCCCAGCGCCAGCGGCGAAGCGCCTTTCGCCGACCTGGGCACGGGCGACCCGCAGTTCTGCCGGGCCTGGACGCTGTTCGGCCTGCCCTGCCTGCACCTGCCCTTCGCCACGGGGCCGCAGGGGCTGCCCGTGGGCCTGCAGATGGTCGGCCGGCGCCACGACGACCATCGTCTGCTCGCCATCGGCGCCTGGGCGCACCAGAAGCTGCTGGAGGCGGCGGGCGGGCCCGATATCGGCGGCTCGCACGTGTGGCCCCGCGGCTGAACGCCGCGCAGCAAAGAAAAGGCCCGCCGAGGCGGGCCTTGTTCTTGGGGCCGCCGCGCGGGCGGCGGGCCGGCGCGGGACGCCCGGGCGTCAGGCGGCTTCCGCGGCCTGCGTTTCGCCGATGTCCACGCCCGTATTCAGGTGGCGGTTGACGGCGCTCAGCACGGCCTGGAACGACGCGGTGACGATGTCGCGGTCGATGCCCACGCCGAAGCCGGTGCCCGAATCGCCCACGCGCAGTTCGACGTAGGAGGCGGCGCGCGTGCCGGTGCCGGTGCCGATGGCGTGCTCGTGGTAGTCCATGATGCGCACGGGCACGTCCAGCGCCGCCACGAAGGCGGAAATGGCGCCGTCGCCCTTGCCGCGCACCACGCGGCGCTCGCCGTTGAATTCCAGCTCGGCCTCGATGCTGAAAAGCTGGCCTTCGCCGCCGGCCGGATTGCCGTCGATGCGATGGCGGATGAGTTTCCAGGGCGCCTTCTGTTCGAGGTATTCGCGGCTGAAGATCGTGTGCACGTCGTCGGCCGTGACTTCGCGGCCGGTTTCGTCGGTGACGCGCTGGATGGCGCGGCTGAATTCGATCTGCAGGCGGCGCGGCAGCACCAGGCCGTGTTCCTGTTCGAGCAGGTACGACACCCCGCCCTTGCCCGACTGGCTGTTCACGCGGATCACGGCGTCGTAGCTGCGGCCCAGGTCGGCGGGGTCGATGGGCAGGTAAGGCACTTCCCAGACGCCGTCGGGTTTCTGCTGCGCGAAACCCTTCTTGATGGCGTCCTGGTGCGAACCCGAGAAGGCCGTGAAGACCAGATCGCCGGCGTAGGGGTGGCGCGGGTGCACGGGCAACTGGTTGCAGTACTCGGCGCAGCGGCGCACTTCGTCGATGTCGGAGAAGTCCAGGCCCGGGTGCACGCCCTGCGTGTAGAGGTTGAGCGCCAGCGTGACCAAGTCCACGTTGCCGGTGCGCTCGCCGCTGCCGAACAGGCAGCCCTCGATGCGGTCGGCGCCGGCCATCACGGCGAACTCGGCCGCCGCCACGGCGGTGCCGCGGTCATTGTGGGGATGCACGCTCAGCACGATGCTGTCGCGGCGCGCCAGGTTCTTGTGCATCCACTCGATCTGGTCGGCGTAGAGGTTGGGCGTGGTGGCTTCGATGGTGGCCGGCAGGTTCAGCACCATCTTGCAGTCCGGCGTGGGCTGCCATTCGTCGGCCACGGCGTTGGAAACCTCCAGCGCGAATTCCGGCTCGGTGGTGCTGAACACTTCCGGGGAGTACTGGTAGCGCCATTGCGTCTCGGGATGCTTGGCCATGTGCTGCTTGACCAGGCGCGTGCCGGTGACGGCGATGTTCTTGATTTCGTCCTTGCTCATGTTGAACACGATCTTGCGGAACGCCGGGGCGCAGGCGTTGTACAAGTGGACGATGGCCTGCTTGGCGCCGGCGGCGGATTCGACCGTGCGGGCGATCAGGTCTTCGCGCGACTGCGTCAGCACGATGATGGTGACGTCGTCGGGGATGCGCTTTTCGTCGACGAGCTTGCGGACGAAGTCGTAATCGGTCTGGGAGGCGGAGGGAAAGCCCACCTCGATTTCCTTGAAGCCGATCTTCACGAGCTGCTCGAAGAAGCGGAGCTTGCGCTCGACGCTCATGGGCTCGATCAGGGCCTGGTTGCCGTCGCGCAGGTCGGTGCTCATCCAGATCGGCGCCTTGGTGATGCGGCGGCTCGGCCAGGTGCGCTCGGAGAAATCACGGGCGAACGGCGCGAAGGGAACGTATTTGGTGGCGGGGTTGGCAAGCATCATCACTACACCTCGGTCGGTATCTTTTGAATCCCGGCGCGGCAGGCGGCCCGATGGCGGCCGCAGGCCATGTTTTTTGCCTGGGTCTGGTCAAAGACCGGCAGGATTCAGGAAAAAAGGAAGAAAACGCGTGTGGCGAGCGTGCGGCTGCCGAGCTACCACGGGGCGCTAGGCCCGGCAACCGATCGGTAGGTATAGCGATAGCGCGAGGGAAGAGGCGGCGCAGAAAGCCGCGCGCAGGCCGGCGACCGGGGCGCTGAAGCGTCCGGAGGCAATCGCGGGGAAGGTGCGTTGGGCGGCCATAGGACGTAAGTCAAACACATTTCCTGCAAACATGCAAATGAAAAGGGCGGGAGAGGGCCGGCCCGACGGCCCTCTCCCGCCGCGCGGCGCGGCGCTCACTGCATGTGCATATTGCCCTTCTTGACGACTTCTCCCAGGCGCTTGCGCTCATTTGCGGCGAACGCCTGGAAACTCGCGCGCGAGCCGCCGCCCGGCTCGATGCTGCTCTTCTTCAGCGCGTCCAGCACTTCCTGGCTTTGCAGGGCCTTCTGCACCGCCTCGTTCATTTTGTCGAGGACGTCGGCCGGTGTGCCGGACGGGGCGTACAGGCCGGCCCAATGGCCGATGCGGATGCCCGGATAGCCTTCCTCGGCTGTCGTGGGGATGTCGGGCGCGCTGGCCATGCGCTTGTCCCAGGTGGTGGCCAGGGCTTTCAGCTTGCCGCTCTGGATGAGGGGCAGCGTCACGATGCTGGCTTCGGAGGTGGCGTCCACCTGGTTGCCGATCACGGCGGTCACGCCTTCGGAGCCGCTTTTGTAGGCGATGGGCTCCACGGGCAGGCCGGTGGCGTCTTTCATCATCACGGCCACGAAGTGCGGCGTGCTGCCGTTGCCGGCGGTCGAGAAGGTGATGCGGTCGGTTTTGGCCTTCTGGGCGCGGGCGACGAAATCCTTCAGGTCCTTGGCGGGGTTGGCGGGGTTGGCGACGATCACCGAGGGCGTGATGGACAGCAGCGCCACGGGCGTCAGCGCCTCGTCTTTGTAGGGCTGGTCCGAGCGGATGAGGCTGTTGGTCACGGTGCCGTTGCTGCCCACCAGATAGGTGTAGCCGTCGGGGGCGCTGTGCGCCACATGGGCGGCGCCCACCACGCCGCCCGCGCCGGGGCGGTTCTCGACGATGACGGACTGGTTCAGGACGCCGCCCACCGCCTTGGCGATGATGCGCGCGACCAGGTCGTTGGCGCCGCCCGCGCTGAAGGGCGCGACGAAGGTAATGGGTTTGTCGGGCCAGGCGGCGCTGGCCGGGGCGGAGGAAAGCGCGGCCGAGCAGGCCAGCAGCAGCCCGGCGGCATACCGGATGGGGGTGCGGAACATATGAAGAGACTCCAGGAGCCGGGCGCGCAGCCGGCCTGTCTCGGGCCGGTGGGGGTTATTGGAATCCTGCGCCGCCCGCGGTTGCGCGAGCCTGGCCCGCCAGTATAGAGCCGCCACGCTGGCGCGTGACTGAAACGAAAACGGCCGCCAGGACGGCGGCCGTACGCGGGCGGGGCGGGAGGTCAGTCCGCCGGGCCGATGCGCGGCTCGATGTAGCGGCCGGCGCGCGGTTCGCGGCGCGGCGCGGCGGCGGGGCCGCCGTCGCGCGGGCCGCGCGCATCGGACGCGCCGTCGAGAATCTGCGACTGTTCCGCCACCATGGCGATCTTGCCGACGCGGCCGTGACGCAGCTCGGTGAGCGCGCGGCGCAGGTCGCCCACGGTGAACGGTTCGTCGCGCTCGCCCCACGACCAGCGCAGCACGCCCAGCGATTCCTCGCCCAACTGCGGCGCGAGGCCGGCCAGCACGTCGGTCGGCACCGGGGTGGCGCGGCCGTTGGCCAGGCTGGCGGCCAGCCAGGCGCGCACGGAGAAGAACACGATGAGGGTCCAGATGCCCGTGGCCACCCACCAGAGATAGGGGTTGATCTTCTGCACCATTTCCATGGTGGGCTCGCCCAGCGTATGGAGGAATTCGTATTTCATGCCGCGGCCGAAATCCAGGATGGCCCGGGCCGCCAGATACCAGACGATGAGGGCGGCGACGATGACGATCGCACGCACGATCAGACGGGGAAGCGCCAGTTTCAGGAGTGTCTGGCCGATCAGGCGGCAATCCTGGCGCACGCTTGCGGGCGAAGTCAGATTCATCATGCAAAATATTGTACCTATGACCCGCCCGATTTTAGAACTTCGACCCGGCCAGCACCTGACGCTGACCCCGCAGCTGCAGCAATCCATCCGGTTGCTGCAGTTGTCCTCGCTCGAGCTGGAGGCCGAGATCTCCCAGGCGCTGGCCGAGAATCCCCTGCTGGAGCGGGAGGAAGACCCCGGGCGCGAGGCCGAGGCCGCCTCGGAACGCGAATCCTCCGTCTCCGACGACGAGCCGGCCGCCGAGCGCGAAACGCCGGTGGATGAAATGCCGGGTTCCGGCGGCGTCTACCCCGACGAAGACGCCGGCCCGCCCGAAACGGCCCGGCCCGACACGCTGCGCGAGCACCTGCTCGAGCAACTGGGCCTGACCCGGGCTTCCGAGCGGGACGCGGCCCTGGCGGCCCTGCTCATCGACGAGCTGGACGAAAACGGCTATCTCGGCTCGCCGCTGGAAGAAATCCTCGGCTGGCTGCCGGCCGAACTGGGGACCGATCTCGACGAACTGCGCGCCGCGCTGTCGCTGCTGCAGTCGTTCGACCCGCCCGGCATCGGCGCGCGCGACATGGCCGAGTGCCTGCTGCTGCAGTTGCGCCAGCCCGATCCCGAGCGCCTGCCCGAAGCGGCCGACCCCGCCGTGCTGGCCTGCGCGCGCCGCATCTGCGCCGGCCACCTGGCGCTGCTCGCCACCGGCAACCTGTCCAGGCTGGGCGCGGCCGCCGGCTGCGACGAAGCCACCGCGCGCGCCGCCCACGCGCTGATCCTGCGGCTGGAGCCGCGGCCCGGGCGCGCCTGGACGGTGCCCGCGGCCGATTACGCCGTGCCCGACGTCATCGTGCGCAAGACCCGCAGCGGCTGGCAGGCCACGCTGAACAGCGCGGCCGTGCCGCGGCTGCAGATCAACGGCCTGTACGCACAGCTGCTGGGCAACCAGAAGGCTTCCGCGCACGCCGGGCTGCAGGCCCAGCTGCAGCAGGCCAAATGGATGATCCGCAACGTGGAGCAGCGCTTCGACACCATCCTGCGCGTGGCGCAGGCCATCGTCGACCGCCAGGCCGCGTTCTTCAGCCAGGGGCCCGCCGCCATGCGGCCGCTCATCCTCAAGGACATTGCCGGCGAGCTCGGCCTGCACGAATCCACGATTTCGCGGGCCACGACACAGAAGTACATGCTCACTCCGTTCGGCACCCTGGAGCTCAAGCGCTTCTTCGGCACGGGCGTGGCCACCGACGGCGGCGACGCCACTTCCGCCACCGCCGTGCAGACCTTCATCCGCCAGATGGTGGCCGAGGAGAACCGGGCCAAGCCGCTGTCCGACAGCCAGATCACCCAGAAGCTGGCCGACCAGGGCATCGTCATCGCGCGCCGCACCGTGGCGAAGTACCGCGAGGCGCTGAGGATCGCGCCCGCCGCCGTGCGCAAGGCCCAGGCTTTGGTCCGCTGAACCGCGCCGGGCAGCCGCCCGGATCGCGGCACCGCGGCAGTGCGGCGCCGCACCATATCCGTGCTCTCTGCACCAGGGCGCGCCGGGTCCGCCGGGCCGCCCGCGCGCCCATCCTCCGGAGAAAACGCCCCCGCCCATGCGCCGCCGCGGGCTGGCACGGCTTTTGCATGAGGAGGAAGCGGCGGCTCAATGGCGATCCGCCGGCAGCAACCGATTTCTGAGCGGCCCGGCAACGGGCTCCCTGGGCAATGGCGTCCTACGCATCCCGTCATCCGGCGGGAGTCGCGGGACGCCATTTTTGTTTGGTGCAAAGAAAATGTCCGACAACGCCAAAGCGATACGCATCGATCTCTTCAGCCTGCGCTCCGCGCCGATGCGCGCCTTCCACCTGACCTGGATGGCCTTCTTCGTCTGTTTCTTCGCCTGGTTCGCCTGCGCGCCGCTGATGCCGGTCATCGCGCGCGAGTTCGGGCTCAGCGCGGGGCAGGTCGCCGACATCAACATCGCATCGGTCGCGGCCACCATCGTCATACGCCTGATCGTCGGGCCCCTGTGCGACCGCTACGGCCCGCGCCGCGTCTACGCGGGGCTGATGGCGCTGGGCGCGATTCCGGTGCTGGCGCTGGCGTTCTCGCACGACTACCTCACGCTGCTGCTGTGCCGGCTGGGCATCGGCGCGGTGGGAGCGAGCTTCGTCATCACGCAATACCACACCTCGGTCATGTTCGCGCCCAACGTAGTGGGCACCGCCAACGCTGCCAGCGCGGGCTGGGGCAACGCGGGCGCCGGCGCGGCGCAGGCCCTGGTGCCGCTGCTGTTCGCGGCCGCCATGGCGCTGGGCCTGGGCGAATCGTCCGCATGGCGCGCCGCGCTGGTCGTGCCGGCCATTGCGATGCTGGCCATGGCCGTCCTGTACTGGCGCTACACCCAGGACTGCCCCCAGGGCGATTTCCTGGACCTGCGCCGGCGGGGCGTCGAGGTGGAGGGCGGCAAGAAGGGCGGCTGGTCGAGCTTTGCCGCCGCCTGCTCCAACTACCGCGTGTGGATGCTGTTCGTCACCTACGGCGCGTGCTTCGGCGTGGAGCTGTTCATTCACAACATCGCGGCGCTGTACTACGTCGACCATTTCAAGCTCTCGCTGCGGGAAGCCGGCATGGCGGCCGGCGTCTTCGGGCTGCTGGCGCTCTTTGCCCGCGCGCTGGGAGGCTGGCTGTCGGATCGCGCGGCGAGCCGCCGGGGGCTCGGCGTGCGGTCCACGCTGCTGTTCGTCCTGATCCTGGGCGAGGGACTGGGCCTGCTGTGGTTCGCGCACGCCGGCACGGCTGCCGTCGCCATCGTGGCGATGGTCGTCTTCGGCCTGTTCACCCACATGGCCTGCGGCGCGACCTATGCGCTGGTGCCCTTCGTCGACCGCAAGGCGCTGGGAGGCGTGGCCGGCATCGTCGGCGCGGGCGGCAACGTGGGCGCGGTGGCGGCCGGCTTTCTCATGAAGGGCATGGGCGACGTGCAGCAGACGGTGACCCTGCTGGGCCTGTTCGTGACCGCATCGGCGCTGTGCGCCATCGCCGTGCGCTTCAGCGCCGAGCACCAGGCCGGCGAGGCCCTGCTGCGCGAGCGCGCGCTGGCCGCGGGCGGGCGCCCATGACGGACGGCAAGGTCAGGACCGCCTGCCCATACTGCGGCGTGGGCTGCGGCATGGTGCTGCACGTCGAGGATGGCAAGGTCGTCAAGGTGTCCGGCGACGCGGAGCACCCCGTGAACGCGGGCCGCCTGTGCACCAAGGGGCTGTCCGCGCACGTGCCGCTGCGCGGTCCGGGCCGGCTGGACCGCGCCTGCGCGCGCCAGGCGCGCGGGCGCGATCCCGTGCCCCTGCCCATGGCCGAGGCCATCGCGCGGACCGCGCGCGGCCTGCGCGCCGTGATGGACGAGCACGGGCCCGAGGCGGTGTCGTTCTACGTGTCCGGCCAGATGTCGCTGGAGGCCCAGTATCTCGCCAACAAGCTCGCGAAAGGCTACATCCGCACGCCCCACATCGAATCCAACTCGCGGCTGTGCATGGCCAGCGCCGGCAGCGGCTACAAGTTGTCCCTGGGGGCGGACGGTCCGCCCGGCTCGTACGAGGATTTCGACCGGGCCGACCTGTTCTTCGTGTCGGGCGCGAACATGGCGGACTGCCATCCGATCCTGTTCCTGCGCATGCTGGACCGGATCAAGGCCGGCGCCCGGCTCATCGTGGTGGATCCGCGCCGCACCGCCACGGCGGAAAAAGCGCATCTTTTCCTGCAGATCCGTCCCGGCACGGATCTCGCGCTGCTCAACGGCCTGCTCTACCTGCTGGGCGAGAACGGCAAGCTGGACGAGGCGTTCATCGCGGCCCACACCGAAGGCTGGGAGCAGATGCCCGCCTTCCTGGCGGACTATGCGCCGCCGCGCGTGGCGCAGATCACGGGGCTGTCCGAGTCGGACATCCGCCTGGCGGCGCGCTGGATCGGCGAGACGCCGAACTGGATGAGCTGCTGGACCATGGGGCTGAACCAGAGCACGCACGGCACGTGGAACACCAATGCCCTGTGCAACCTGCACTTGGCCACGGGCAGCATCTGCCGGCCCGGCAGCGGGCCGTTCTCGCTGACGGGGCAGCCCAATGCCATGGGCGGGCGCGAGATGGGCTACATGGGGCCCGGGCTGCCCGGCCAGCGCAGCGCGCTGTCGGAGGCCGACCGCCGCTTCGTGGAGGCGGTCTGGCGCCTGCCCGAAGGCGCCCTGCGGACCTCGGGCGGGCAAGGCGCCATCGACATGTTCTCGCGCATGGCGGACGGCGAAATCAAGGCCTGCTGGATCATCTGCACCAACCCCGTGGCGACGCTGCCCAACCGCGCGCGGGCGGCGGCCGGGCTGGCCGCGGCCGAGCTGGTGATCGTGCAGGACGCCTTTCTCGACACCGAAACCGCCCGCCATGCCGACATCCTGCTGCCGGGCGCGCTGTGGGCCGAGGCACAGGGCGTAATGATCAACTCCGAGCGCAACCTCACGCTCATGAGGCAGGCCGTCGAACCGCCCGGCGAAGCCATGCCCGACTGGCGCATCATTGCGGAAGTGGCGCGCGAAATGGGCTTCGGCGACGCGTTCGATTATGCCGGCGCGCAGGATGTGTTCGAGGAGATCAGGCGGTTCTGGAATCCGCAGACCGGCTATGACCTGCGCGGCGCCAGCTATCGCGCGCTGGAACAGGCGCCCATGCAGTGGCCCTGTCCGCCCGGCGCCCAGCCGGGCGCGCGCAGCCCGGTCCGCTACGTCGGCGACGCCGCCAGCCGGCCCGGGGCCGCCTCTGCCAGGACGGGCCCGGTATTCCCCACGCCCAGCGGACGGGCCGTGTTCCACGCCCGTCCGCATGCGGAGCCCGCCGAGCTGCCGACGTCGGAATATCCCATGGCGCTCAACACGGGACGGCTGCAGCATCAGTGGCACACCATGACCAAGACCGGCAAGGTGCCGACCCTGAACAAGCTGAATCCCGCGCCTTTCGTCGAGATCCATCCCGAGGATGCGGCCGCGCTGGGCATCGCGGCGGGCGACGGCGTCGAGATCCGCTCGCGCCGTGGCCGCGCCGTATTGCCGGCCAGCATTACCGACCGCGTCCGGCCGGGCTGCTGCTTCGCGCCCATGCACTGGAACGACGCCTTCGGCGACGAGCTCTGCATCAACGCCGTCACCAGCGATGCGGTCGACGCCGTATCGCTGCAGCCCGAACTCAAATTCTGCGCCGTCGCGCTGCGCCGCGTCGCCGGCGCGCCGCAAATCCGCGGCAGCCTGCCCGAACCCTCCGCAGCCGGCAAGCCGGCCGAGCAAACCGCCATGCCCCCACTCGACATTCTTGCCAGCCGGTTCGGCGCGGTTGCCGAACCGCAGTTAACCGACGCGGAGCGCGCCTACCTGTCCGGTTTCTTTGGCGGCCTGCGCATGAATCCCCCCGACCCGGGCGGCCACGTGCCCGCCCTGCCCGGCGACGCGCCGTTTTCCGGCGCCGCGCGGCTCTGGCTGAACGGCTTGCTCGCCGGCCTGTACAGCCGCGCCGGCGCCCCACGCGAAGCGGGCGAGGGCGCGGCCCCCAGGCCTGCTGCGGCGGAACCGCGCGTGCTGCGGGCCCGTCCCAAAGTGCTGCTGCTGTGGGCGTCGCAGACCGGCAATGTCGAATCGCTGGTGGAGGCCTACGCCACGCAACTGATGCAGTCCGGCTTCGAAATCCGGGTCGCCGGCATGGCCGACTGCCGGCCCGCCGACCTGCCGCAGGCCCAATACGCGCTGTTCATGACGAGCACGTTCGGCGACGGCGACCCGCCCGACAACGGCCGCGACTTCTGGGCGGCGCTGAATGCGGACGAAGCCGCCCGGCTGGAAGGCATGCGCTACGCCGTGCTGGCGTTCGGCGACCGCAGCTACGACCAGTTCTGCGGCCACGGGCGCAGGCTGGATGCCCGGCTGGCCGAACTGGGCGCTGTGCGCCTGGCCGAGCGCGTCGACTGCGACGTCGAGTACCAGCCCGACGCGGACCGCTGGCTGGAACGCATGACCGCGCTCATCAAGCAGGCCGACGCTGCCCGGTACGCCGTGCCGGCCGATGGCACCGCGCCGGCCGGCGCCATCGCCACGCGCGCCCGGCCCGCGCCCGCGCGGCTGCTGCAGAACCGGCGCCTGAATCCGCCGGGCGCCGGTAAGGACACGCGTTTCGTGTCGCTGTCCGCCCAGGCCGCGGGCCTTGAGTACGAGTGCGGCGACGCGCTGGGCGTCTGGCCCAGCAATTGCCCCGAGCTGGTCGGCGAGGTGCTGCGGCTCACCGGGCTCGATGCCGACGCGCCGGTGACGCTGGGCGGACTGGGCGAACTGCGCCTGGCCGATGCCCTGGCGCGGCACCTGGACATCGCGCGGCCGCATGCCGACACCCTCGCCTTCATCGCGTCGCGCGACCGCGGTGGGACGCTTGCGGCGCTCCTGGCCGAGGACCGCAAGGCCGACCTGAAGCGCTGGCTGTGGGGACGCCAACTGGCCGACGTGCTGCACGAATGCCCGGTGCCGCTGTCGGCCCAGGAGCTGGCGGCCATGCTCAAGCGCATGCAGCCGCGCCTGTATTCGATCGCTTCCAGCCCGGCCGCGCACGCCGGCGAAGTCCATCTGACCGTCTCGGCGTTGCGCTATCACAACGGTCGGCGCGAGCGCAAAGGCGTGGCCTCGACCTTTCTCGCCGACCGGGCGGACGAGGCGCCCGTGCCGGTGTTCGTGCAGCGTTCCGCGCATTTCCGCCTGCCCGCCGGCGGCGATACCCCGATCATCATGGTCGGCCCGGGTACGGGCGTCGCGCCGTTCCGGGGGTTTTTGCACGAACGGCGGGCGCGGGGCGCGCAAGGCCGGAACTGGCTGTTCTTCGGCGAGCGGCACCGGCATACCGACTTCTACTACCAGGAAGAGCTGTTGGCCATGCGCGCCGACGGCCTGCTTAGCGAGCTGGACCTGGCGTTCTCGCGCGACCAGCCGGACAAGGTCTATGTGCAGCACCGCATGCGCCAACGCGGCGCGCGGCTCTGGGCATGGCTGGAGGAAGGCGCGCATTTCTATGTCTGCGGCGACGCCGGCCGCATGGCCCGGGACGTCGATGCCGCCTTGCGCGCCATCGTGGCGGAGCACGGCGGGATGTCCGCCGGGCAGGCGGACGAGTACGTGGCCCGGCTGGTGAAAGACCGGCGCTACGTCCGCGACGTCTATTGAGCATGGCGCGCGTCGGGGGCGGGGCCTTCGCCGCCTGCTCCGTAAGGCCGATACCGCGGTTGGCGCAGCCTGCGTAACTTGCGCGAGACGCCTGGCGTTTTTCGGCTGCGCCGGGAGTGGCGATTTCACGGATTTTCGCTGGCTTCCGGCGGCACTGGTGCATGCCTGGAACAATGAAACCCGTCCCGTTTTTATTGTCGCGTCCGGTTACCTTGTTCCGGCATTTGCGGCGTTGCGCGGGTCTTGTCAGCGCCGGAATTATTTTCGATAATTGTTCTCATGTACATTTGCGTATGTAATGCCGTCACCGAACGCCAAGTCCGCGCCAGCGTGGACGCGGGCGCGTCGACGCTTTCCGACCTGCAATTCGAGCTGGGCGTAGCCACGTGCTGCGGCTGCTGCGCGGCCACGGCCGCCGAATATCTGCCGGGCGGCCGCTGCTCCAGCGTGTGCGACGTGCGCTCCATTGCCGTTCCGGTCAACACGCCGGCCGCTGTCGCGGATCCGGACGTACCCGCGGCCAACACTTTTCCTGTGCCGCTGGTGGCCGTCGCCTAAGGCTGAAATCCGGCGTACGGCTCTCGAGAGCCCGCTGTCCGAAGCTCGCCGCTTCGCACCGCAGGCCGTTCGGTTTCGCGGTTTCTCCGCGCCGTTCTTCTTGCGTTCTTCTTATTCTCCGAGCCGCTCTTCCTGTTTGGCGTCGTCCCGTCCCGCCGGACGTTCTTCTTGCCGGCCCGTTCACGCCAGGCCGTGACGCGCGGCGCATCGCCTGCGGCGTTCCGCCGATCGGTCGGGCCGTCTCCCGGTCCGGGTCAGCCGGCCTCCAGCGCTTCTTTTCCCACATGTTCTGCCGCGCCGCCTGCCAACGGGCCATCGGCGCGCGTCTTCATTTCGGTGTCGCAGAACTCGCCGATGCAGGCGGCAAGCTGGCGTGCCGGTTCACGCCCGCCCGGGGCCAGGCACAGGGCGAGTTCCGTGGGCGGCACCGGCGGCAGCAGGCCGTCCAGCACCTCGTGCGCCGGCAGCAGGCAGCGGCGCTCCAGCAGGGCCACGCCCAGCCCGCCCGCCAGCGCCGCCTGCAGGCCGATGAGGTTGGGGCTTTCGTAGGCGATGCGCCACCGGCGCCCCGCCCGTTCCAGGGCATGGATGGCGCGGTTGCGGTACACGCAGCCCTGCGGAAACGCCACCAGCGGCACGGGGTCGGCCGGCCCGGGGCGGCCCGTTTTGGCGCCGATCCAGTGCAGGCGCTCCGGCCATGACGCCAGCGCCTGCCCGCCGACCGCCGCGCCCGGTTCGCGCTTGAGCAGCGCCACGTCCAGGTCGCCGCGCTCCAGGCTGCGCGCGAGCGCGGTGCTGAGGTCGCAGCGCACCGACAAGCGCACGCCGGGGTGGCTGCGGGCGTAGCCGGAAACAATGGCGGTCAGGGTTTCGGGCGCGAAATCATCGGGTATGCCCAGGCGGATCACCTCCACGCGTTCGCGTCCCCCGATGGCTTCGCTTGCTTCCGTGGACAGCGCCAGCATGCGGCGCGCATAGCCCAGCAGCCGTTCGCCGTCTTCGGTCAGGCGGATTTGCCGGCCTTCGCGGACGAAGAGCGTGCATTCCAGCGCTTCTTCCAGCTTGCGGATCTGCTGGCTCACCGTGGACTGGCTGCGGTGCACCCGCTCGCCGGCCCGCGTAAAGCCGCCGGCATCCACCACCGAAACAAAGCTGTGCAGAAGGTCGAGATCGAGCATGGCGGTCTATCCATTGGAATTTCAAATACTTTTGATCCGAATAAAGAGTTTGTCAATGGATGGCGGCGCCCGCAGAATGGGCCCATTCGTTGCCGCATCAAGGATCCGTCCATGAAACTCGCCTCGACCCTGCAGAGGCCGGCCGTCCCGTCTTCTGCCCCCGCCGCCGTGGCCTGGGCTCCCATCGCCGCCTTCTGCGTGCTCTGGAGCTCGGCCTTCGCCGCCGCGAAGATCGCGGTGCGCGACTGTCCGCCGCTGACGCTGCTGACCATCCGTTTTCTCGTTGCCGGCCTCATCATGCTGGCGCTGGCCGCGGCGCACGGCAAATGGCGGCCGCCGCCCCTGCGCGAAACCGCCGCCCTCGTCCTGCTCGGCGTGCTCAACAACGCGCTCTACCTGGGCCTGAGCTGGTCGGGCATGACCCGCGTTTCGTCGGCCTTCACGGCCGTGCTCATCAGCACCAACCCGCTGCTCATCGGCATGCTGGCCGGGCCCGTGCTGGGCGAACGGCTGGGCTGGCGCAAGCTGGCGGGACTCTGCCTGGGCCTGGCCGGTGTGGCCATGGTGCTGCGCTCGCGCCTGGGTGCCATGCAAGAAGACCTGCATGGCACCCTGCTCGTCGCGGGTGGGCTGGTCGCGCTGGTGGCGGGAACCCTGCTCTACAAACGGCTGAAGCCCGCCGCCGGCCTTTGGACCGCCACCGGCATCCAGTCGCTCGCGGGCGCGGCCGCGTTGCTGCCGTTCGCGCTGGCCTCCGAAAGCCTGGGCGACGCGCGCTTCACCGCCAGCCTGTTCTGGAGCATGGCCTACATGATCGTGGCGGTATCCATGGGCGGGTACTACCTGTGGTTCATGATCCTCGGCCGCGTGAGCGCCACGTCAGCAAGCGCATTGCACTTCCTGATGCCGCCGCTCGGCCTGCTGTTCGGGTGGGCCGTGCTGGGCGAGCCCGTGTCGCTGCTCGACATGCTGGGCATTGTGCCGATCGCGATGGGCATCTGGCTCGCGACCCGCGCCGCGCCGTGATCTTCGGGGTTGTGGATATGCAACGCGCGCATCCGCGCGGAATTTTCGCCAATTCGCCGCGCCGGCGCCCGTAAAAGAGGCCCGGCCGAACGCGTTTGCAGCCGCGTTTCGGGCAGGCGGCATCCGCGCAGGCCGCGACGCGCCGGCGCCGCCCATGCAAGCCATCACGCACGCATACTCATTCTCATTCGTTTGTCGCTTACTTATTGCGCTTGCAAAGACATTTACGAAATGCAGGCCGAGGCTAGTCGCCGGCCGTCGGCTGATGTTAGTCTGCGTTCGTTGCGTACGCGCGGCATCGTGCGCTCCTGCCGCGATGCGGTTCGCGTCGCGCCAGACTGCAAGGAGTTCATCATGAAAGGCGATAAAACCGTCATCCAGTATCTCAACAAACAACTGACCAACGAGTTGACGGCGATCAACCAGTACTTTCTGCATGCGCGCATGCTGAACCACTGGGGCTTCGACAAGCTGGGCAAGCACGAATACGAGGAATCCATCGGCGAAATGAAGCACGCCGACCGCCTCATCCAGCGCATCTTCATGCTGGATGGCCTGCCCAACCTGCAGGATCTGCACAAGCTGCTCATCGGCGAAGACGTGCCCGAACTGCTTGCCTGTGACCTGAAGCTCGAACAGGCCGCGCAAGCCACGGTGAAGGAAGCCATGGCGTACTGTGAATCGGTCCGAGATTACGTCTCGCGCGATCTGTTCCAGGACATCCTTGACGACACCGAAGAGCACATCGACTACCTGGAAACCCAGATCGACCTCATCGACAAGGTCGGCCTGCAGAACTACCTGCAAAGCCAGATGTCCACGTCCGAATAAGCGCGCCCCGCGCGCCGGCCGCAACCCGCCTGACGGCGGGTTTTTTTGTGCCTGGCCAAGGTCTCGGCGCGAACAGAAAGCGTTTGGCAACGAGTCTGCGATATAGAAAAAGCGCCCCGTGGGGCGCTTGGGCAACGCGTTGATCGGTTTTCTTACGGCCGCGCCGGACACTCCGGCATGGTGCCCCAGGCCCGGTTGGGGGCACAGTACTTGTTGCGGGCATTCCAGGAGCAGCTCGGGCGTTCAAAGAAGCCCTGGTTGGCGCAGCGGGCCAGTTCCTGGCGCAGGGCGTCCTGCCAGCCGGGCGCGCCGGGCGCGGGCGAGGAGTTGGGGGGCGGCACGGCTTGCACGGCCTGGTTGCCATAGCCGCCGGCCTGCGTTTGCGGCGGCGGCATGGCGCCGCCGTTGACGGCGGCCGAGGTGCCCGGGGCTTGGAGGTCCAGCGTGGAGACGTCGGAAGGGCCCGAGGGCAGCGGCACCTGCGAGCTGGAGGCGATTTCGCGGGCCTGGTCCATGGTGATGCGCTCGCGCGAGATCTGCACGGAAGGGTCGCTCACGGTGTCGAACAGCGAGACGGTGTTGATCGTCCATTCGCGGTCGGCCGGACGGTCGGGCACGCCCAGCGTGCCGTCGACGCGGGGCTGGGGAGGCTGGGCCACGTAGGGCCGGCCGTTGGCGTCGAGCACCGGTTGTTGCGAGGCGGCCGCATCCTGGCCGGGAGCGGGAGCCGCCACGGGCGCGTGCGCCACCAGCCAGTCTCCCAGTTGAATCCCGCCCCAGGCCGACGCGCCGAGCGCGACCAGGAGCGTTGCGAACAATAAACGCCAAGACATTGCTACCCTCTTCTGCCGTGCGGAACCCCTACGGGTCTACGCTTTGTCTCCGAATACCTTGCCGCCATGCTCGCGCATGGCGTGGAACTTCACTTCGGGATACAGTTCCTCGGCTACGCGCAACTGCGCGGGGGAACCGATCAAAAACGCCGCCGCATCCACCACATCATAGGCGATATGGGCGGCATTGGCATCCATGAACTTGCGCAGGGCCTTGGGGTTATCGGAAGTAATCCAACGTGCCATTGTGTAGCGCGAAGGCATCATGCGCGCGTCCACGCCGTACTCGGTTTTCAGCCGGTGCGCCACCACTTCGAACTGGAGCTGGCCGACCGCGCCCAGCAGCAGCGAGCCGCCGGCGGCTTCCGGGCGGAACACCTGGATGGCCCCTTCCTCGCCCAGCTGGGTGAGGCCGGTGCGCAGTTGCTTGGTGCGCAACGGATCTTTGACTTCCACGGCCTGGAAGAGTTCGGGCGCGAAGAAGGGCAGGCCCGTGAATTGCAGGTTCTCGCCCTCGGTGAGCACGTCGCCCAGTTGCAGGATGCCGTGGTTGGGAATGCCGATCACGTCGCCGGCATAGGCCTCGTCGAGCAGTTCGCGCCGCTGCGACAGGAACGACACCACGTTGTTGGGCCGGATTTCCTTGTTGGTGCGCGCCACCTTGAGCCGCATGCCGCGCTCGAAGCGGCCGGAGCTGACGCGCACGAAGGCCACGCGGTCGCGGTGGGCGGGGTCCATGTTGGCCTGCACCTTGAACACCACGCCGGTGAATTTCGGCTCTTCGGGCTGCACCACGCGCTGCAGGGCGGTGCGCGGGCCGGGCGGCGGGGCCTGCTCGACCAGCGCGTCCAGGACTTCCTGCACGCCGAAGTTGTTGATGGCCGAGCCGAAGAAGACCGGCGTCTGCCTGCCGGCGAGGAATTGCTCGCGGTCGAAGGCGGGGGCGGCTTCGTTGATGAGCTCGATCTCGCTGCTGGCCTGGTCGAAGGCCGCGCCGAAGCGCCGCCCGATCTCGGGATTGCCCAGCCCTTCGATGAATTCGTCGTTGTCGCTGCGGCGCTCCTGCCCGGGGCGGAACACGCGCATGCGGTCGCGGCGGATGTCGAACACGCCGCCGAAGGCCTTGCCCATGCCCACCGGCCAGGAGAAGGGCACCGCGTCCATGCCGAGGTGGCCCTCGATCTCGGACAGCAGGTCGAGCGGCTCGCGTACTTCGCGGTCCATCTTGTTGATGAACGTGATGATGGGCGTGTTGCGCGCGCGGCAGACCTGCAGCAGGCGGATGGTCTGGGGTTCCACGCCGTTGGCGGCGTCGATCACCATGAGGGCGGCGTCCACCGCCGTCAGGACGCGGTAGGTGTCTTCCGAGAAGTCCTGGTGGCCCGGGGTGTCGAGCAGGTTGATGACGCAGTCGCGATATTCCATCTGCATGACCGAGGAGGCCACGGAAATGCCGCGCTGCTTTTCGATTTCCATCCAGTCGGAGGAGGCGTGGCGCGAGGCCTTGCGGGCTTTCACGCTGCCGGCGATCTGGATGGCGCCCGCGAACAGCAGCAGCTTTTCGGTCAGCGTGGTCTTGCCGGCGTCGGGGTGGGAAATGATGGCGAACGTCCGGCGCCGCGCTACTTCTTGAGGAATATTCATGGTCGAGGATTTTACAGACGCCGGTTTGCGCCCCGGCGCGGCGGCGCCCGGTCAGGCGTGGCGGCGGAAGGTGGCCAGGAAGACGCCGGCCAGGATGAACAGCGAGCCGAAGGTGCGGTTCATCCAGCGGATGTGCCGGGCGCTGCGCAGCAGCCGCAGCACGCGCGCGGCCAGCAGGGTGTAGACGCCCATGGCCACCAGGTCGGTGAAGGCCAGCGTGCCCGCCAGGGCCGCGTATTGCGGCACCAGGGGCAATGAGGTGTCCACGAACTGCGGCACCACCGCCAGCAGGAAGACCGTGCCCTTGGGGTTCATGGTGTTGATGAGAAAGCCGCGCACCACCAGCTCGCGGATGGACGCCTGCCTGGGATCTCCCGCGTCCACCGCCACCGGGGCGGCGTCGGTGCGGATCTGGCGCACGCCCAGGTAGATGAGGTAGGCCACGCCCAGGTACTTCACCACGTTGAAGGCGATTTCCGAGGTGGCCAGCACGGCCCCCAGCCCCACCGCCACCACCAGGAACTGGAACAGGATGCCCATGATGAGGCCCGCCGTGTTCCAGTAGCCTCGCGCGAAACCGTATTTCAGGCCGGAGGACATGGCCGAGATGGCGCCTGCGCCGGGCGAGAACGAAATCGCCCAGGAGGCCACGAAAAAGGTCAACCAGGTGGAGAGAGGCATGGTGGAACTCCGCGTTCGGGATACGGGGAATCTACTTGCTCAGCAATGCCGCGCGCGGGGCTCCCCGGCGTTGGCCGCTTTCGGCGCGGCGGGGAGCCTGGCGCGGCGACTCGGCGCGGGCCGGCCGTTCGCCGGAGGCGGGGCGCTCGCCTTCGCGCACGCCGTGGCGGGCTTCGCCGGCCGGCCGGGCCAGGCCCGGCTTGGGGCCGGCCGCGGCGCGCGCCGGGGGCGCAGCCGGACGGGCGCGGCGTTCGCCGCTCCGGCCATTGCGGTGGCCGCGCGGTTGGCGGTTGTCTTCGTCGCGTTCCTGGCGCTCGAACGCGGCGGCGCTGGTGGCGGGCGGCGTCCAGCCCTCGACCGGCTTGCGTTCGATGGTCTTCTTGATGAGACGCTCGATGTCGCGCAGCAGCTTGATTTCGCTGCTGTCGACCAGCGACACCGCGGCGCCCGTGGCGCCCGCGCGGCCGGTGCGGCCGATGCGGTGCACATAGTCTTCGGGCACGTTGGGCAGTTCGAAGTTCACCACCTGGGGCAGCTGGTCGATGTCCAGGCCGCGCGCGGCGATGTCGGTGGCCACGAGCACGGTGACCGAGCCGTCTTTGAAGCCGGACAGGGCGCGCGTGCGCGCCGACTGGCTCTTGTTGCCGTGGATGGCGGCGGCGGTCAGGCCGTCCTTGACCAGCTTCTCGGCCAGGCGGTTGGCGCCGTGTTTGGTGCGGGTGAACACCAGCACCTGGTGCCAGCCGCTTTCGCGGATGATGTGGCTGATGAGGTCGCGCTTGTGGTGTTGTTCGACCAGGTGCACGGTCTGCGTCACCAGTTCGGTGGCGGTGTTGCGCGGCGTCACCGAGACTTCGCCCGGGTTGTTGAGCACGCCATGCGCCAGGGCACGGATCTCGTCGGAGAAAGTGGCGGAAAACAGCAGGTTCTGGCGCTGCTTGGGCAGCAGCGCCAGAATCTTGCGGATGTCGCGGATGAAGCCCATGTCGAGCATGCGGTCGGCTTCGTCCAGCACCAGGATTTCCACGGCCGACAGGTCCACCGTCTTCTGGCCGCAGTGATCCAGCAGGCGGCCGGGCGTGGCCACCAGGATGTCCACCGGCTTTTTCAGCGCCGCGATCTGCGGATTGATGTTGACCCCGCCGAACATCACCATGGAGCTCAGGCGGGTGTGCTTGCCGTAGGTCTGCACCGATTCGGCCACCTGGGCGGTGAGCTCGCGGGTGGGGGTGAGGATCAGGCAGCGCGGCGCCCCGGGCTTGCGGGCGGCCGGCTTGCGGGCCTGCAGCAGGTGCAGGATGGGCAGGGTGAAGCCCGCGGTCTTGCCGGTGCCGGTCTGGGCGGCGGCAAGCAGGTCGCCGCCCTTGAGCACCAGCGGGATGGCCTGGGCCTGGATGGGGGTGGGAGCGGTGTAGCCGGTTTCGGCAATGGCGCGCAACAGGGAATCAGCCAGCCCGAGGTCGGCGAAAGAAATAGACGTAGTCAAAACAACTCCAGCGGCAGCCCGTCGCTCAAGTTGAGTGACTCCAATCCAGGCATACGAACAAGGAGAAAAGGGAAGCGCCCGTACGGGCGTGGCTAGGCGGCGAAAGGCCTGCGGACGTGTGCAGATTGGCGAAGCACACGGCGGGATTGTAGCTGATGTGGGATGGCGTCATTCAGAAAAATCCGACGGGCCGTATAAATATGTAGCAGATTGCTGTATCTCTCAACGAAATCAGAGTTTTCCCGGAGAATCGCTACCTATAATCCCGCGCTCCGGGATCTAAAACATTTCTGTTCTATAGGTGGGTTATGAAAAAGGCGGCAATAGCGGGCGTAATCGTGGTGCTCGGGGCGGTCTGGACCGGCACGGCCTGGTACACCGGCAAGAAGGCCGAGGAATTCGTCCGACAGGCTATCGCCGACGGCAACGTCCAGCTGCAGAAGGCCAGCGAGGGGTGGGGCGTGCAGCCGGTCATCGAGCTGCTTTCGTTCGAGCGCGGCGTGTTTTCCTCCACGGAACGCTACCAGGTGACGTTCTCCCTGCCCGCCGGAGACGGCAAGCCGGCCCGCGAAGAAGCGCTGCAGTTCGTCGAACACCTGGATCACGGCCCCTTCCCGCTCTCCAGCCTGAAGTCGGGCAATCTGGCGCCGGTCTTGGTGGCCAGCCGCTTCCAGCTCGAGGAAACTCCCTTCGTCAAGGCGTGGTTCGCCGCCAGCAAGGGCGACGCGCCCGTGGCGGGCAACTACACCGTGAGCTACGGCCGCCAGGTGGAGGGCGATTTCGCCATCGCCCCGGCGTCGTACTCGAAAGACCAGAACTCGGTGGCGTTCTCCGGCCTGAAGGGCCAGGTGAGCCACACCATGGCCACCAAGCACACCGTGCTCAAGCTGCAGAGCGACAGCCTGTCGATGGCCTCGCCTTCGCCCGAGGACGGCGGCGTGGTCACCATGGACATGAAGGGCCTCACGCTGGACAGCGACGTCACGCCCGGCGCGCAAGACCTGTTCCTGGGCAAGCAGAAGCTGACGCTCCAGGACTGGACCCTGTCGTCCGCCGGCCAGCCGCCGATGCGTTTCAAGGACACGGTGATCGGCGTCGACATGGCCGAGAGCGACAAGGGCCTGGCCGGCGACGTGTCGGTGGATTTCGGCATGATCCGCGTGCAGGACAAGGACGTGGCCGGCATGCGCCTGGCGCTGGCGTCCAGGAACCTCGACCCCAAGGCGCTCAAGTCGCTCAACAGCACCTATGAGCAGGCCTCGCGCCGCGCGCTGGCCCAGGGCGCCGACCTCCACGAAGCGCCGGACTTCACGCCCGAGGAAAGCGCCGCCATGAAGGCCGCGCTGGCGCAGCTGCTGGCCGGCAACCCCACGCTGTCGCTTTCGCCGCTGGAACTGCGCACCGCCAACGGCACGTCCACCTTCGCCGTGGACACCCAGCTCGGCGCGGCCCCGAACCTGGACGATCCGCTGCCGGACGTGCTGATGCAGGTCATCCACAAGCTGGACGCGAAGCTGGTGCTGTCCAAGGCCAATATGGCCGACCTGCTGTCCACGCAGGCCCAGCTGCAGGGCGTGCCGGCCGAGCGCGCGCTCAGCACCGCCAAGGGTCAGGCCGAGATGCTGGGCACCATGGCCGGCGCCATGGGCGTGGCCAAGCTCGAAAACGACAACATCGTATCCACGCTCAGCTACGCCGACGGCCAGGTGGACTTCAACGGCAAGAAAATGCCGGTGGAGCAGTTCCTCATGATGGCGTTGAGCGGCGCCGCGGCCGGCGGCCGCTGAGGAAGGCGGCGGGGGCGGCCCCCATGCCAGGGCGCTCCACGCCGGGCCGGCCCGTTCAGGCCGGCAGCTCGCCGGCGGCCAGTTCGCCGCCGCGCAGCACCGCCACGTGAAAGCGCTTGTCGGCCGCTTTCATGATGTCTTCGGCGGGGTCGCCCTGCACCAGCAGCAGGTCGGCGTGGTTGCCTTCGGCCACCGACCCGTGTCCGTCCAGTCCCATCAGGTCGTGCGCACGCGAGGTTCCCGCGATGAGGGCATCCACCGGCGTCATGCCGAACTCCACCATGTACGCCAGCTCCATGGCGTTCTCGCCGTGCAGGTTGAACGGCGTGCCCGCGTCGGTGCCCAGCGCGATGCGGCCGCCCGCCCGGTAGTACATCTGGAAGGACTCGCGGTGGCGCTGTTCCACCGCGCGCGCCTTTTCCACCGCGTAGGCCGGGATGCCGTTGTCGGCGTTGGCGATGATGTTGCGCACCGCCGCGATGGTGGGCACCAGGTAGGTCTGGCTTTCCAGCATCTCGCGCAGACAGGCGTCGTCCATGAAGATGCCGTGCTCGATGGAATCGATGCCGGCGCGCACCGCGTTGAGGATACCCTCGGTGCCCTGCGCATGGCTGGCCGTGCTCTTGCGAAAGCGCTTGGCTTCGTGCACGCCGGCCTTCATTTCCTCGAAGCTGTAATGGGCGTCCATGGGGTTCACGCCCGGCGTCATGACCCCGCCCGTGGCCATGATCTTCACCAGATCGCAGCCGGCGTGCACCTGTTCGCGCACGGCCTTCACCACGTCGTCGCAGCCGTCGGCCACACGGCCGATGCGGTTGCCGTGGCCGCCCGTCATGCAGATGATGCGGCCGGAGGCGCGGATGGTGGGGCCGGGAAAGACGCCGCGCGCGATGGCGTCGCGCACGCCGAATTCCAGGTAGTCCTTGCCGCCGCAGTCGCGCACCGCGGTAATGCCGCCGCGCAGCGCCGCCTGCGCGTTCTCCAGCGCGGTGAGCGTGATCTGCGCCGGGCCCTGCTTGTTCATCTGCGCGTGCGGGTCGGCCGCGCCGGTGTAGACCAGGTGCACGTGGCAGTCGCCCAGGCTGGGCATGAGCGTCATGCCGGCCGTGTCGACCTTGCGGCCTGCGTAGCCGGAGAATTCCGCGGCCGGCGCCACACGCGCGATGCGCCCGCCGTCCACCAGCACCCCATGGCCCGGCAGGGTGCGGCCCAGTCCGTCGAATACCTTGCCGCCCACGAAGAGAATCCGTTGCTCGCGCTTCATGTTCCGCTCCTTTCAGTGTGTTCCACTTCCAGTCCCTCGCGGGACATGGCCTGCAGCCGCGGCATCAGGCCGAGCAGGTGCCGGCTGTAGGCGTGCTGGGGCCGCTCGAACAGGTCTTCGGTGGCGGCCACCTCCAGCAGCTCGCCATGGCGCATCACGCCCACCCTGTCGCACATCTGCCGTATCACGGGCAGGTCATGGCTGATGAAAAGCATGGTCAGGCCGAGTTGCTCCTGCAGGTCTTTCAGCAGGTTCAGGATCTGCGCCTGGATGGAGACGTCCAGCGCCGAGGTGGGCTCGTCGCAGATGAGGAAGCGCGGCCGCGTGGCCAGCGCGCGCGCAATGCAGATGCGCTGGCGCTGCCCGCCCGAGAATTCGTGCGGATAGCGTTCGGCGGCGCGCCCGCCCAGGCCCACGACGTCCAGCAGGTCGGCGACCACCTGCCGCGTCTCGGCGTCGGTGGCGCACAGCCGGTGGAAACGGATCGGTTCGGCCACGATGTCCAGCACGCGCATGCGCGGATTCAGCGACGAGAACGGATCCTGGAAGATCATCTGGATCTGCCGGCGGAAGGGGTTGAGCTGCTTCTCGCCCTTGAGCGCCGTGAGCTCGGCTGCGCCGAACGACACGCTGCCGCCGGTCGGCGTGTACAGGCCGGAGATCAGGCGGGCCACGGTGGACTTGCCCGAACCGGATTCGCCCACCAGGCCGAACACCTCGCCCTCGCCGATGTCGAAGCTGACGCGCTTGACCGCGTCCAGCGCGCGCTCGTTGCGCTTGAAGAACGCGCTCTTGAGCACGAAGCGCATGCTCAGGTCGCGCACCTGCAGCAGCGGCCCGCCGCTGGAGGCGCCGAAGTCGCGCCGCCGGCCCAGCCAGTGGGTGGAGATGTCCAGCGTGCGTGCGGGCTCGCGGGCGTCCTCGATGTAGGTCACCAGCGGAAACCGCTTGAGCTTGATGTCGGGGCGCGGCACTGCCGAGATCAGGCTGCGGGTGTAGGGATGGTCGGGGTTGCCCAGGATCTTGGCGGTGGGGCCCTGCTCCACCAGCTTGCCGCGGTAGAGCACGGCGACGCGGTCGGTCACGTCGGCGATCACGCCCATGTCGTGCGTGATGATGATCATGCCCACCTGTTCTTCGCGGCACAGGCGGCGCAGCAGGTCGAGGATCTGCGCCTGGATGGAGACGTCCAGCGCCGTGGTGGGCTCGTCGGCGATGATGACCTCGGGCTCGCAGCACAGCGCCAGCGCGATCACGACCCGCTGGCGCATGCCGCCGGAGAACTGGTGCGGATACTGCTTGACGCGCAGCTCCGGGTTGTCGATGCCGACCTGCGTCAGCAATTGCACGGCGCGCTTGCGGGCCTCGGCCGGGGAAAGGCGCAGGTGCGCCTGCATGGTCTCGACGAGCTGGCTTTCCACCGTCTGCAGCGGATCGAGCGAGGTGAGCGGATCCTGGAAGATCATGCCGATGCGGCGTCCGCGCACTTTGCGCTTCTGCGCGTCGTCCAGCGCGTCGATGCGCTCGCCGTCCAGCCTTACCTGGCCGCCCGCCAGCCGGCCGGGAGACTCCAGCAGCCCGATCACGGCATTGCCGATGGTGGACTTGCCGGCGCCGGACTCGCCCACCACGCCCAGGATCTCGCCTTTTTCCAGGGCCAGGGACACGCCGTCCACCGCCACCAGCGTGCCGCGCCGGCTGGGGAACTCGATGCGGATGTCGTCTATGTTGAGCAGGGCCATGGCTTCCTCAGCGCAGCTTGGGGTTGAGCGCGTCGCGCAGCCAGTCGCCCAGCAGGTTCACCGACAGCACCAGCGCCACCAGCGCGATGCCGGGAAAGATCGAGATCCACCACATACCCGAGAACAGATAGCTGTTGCCGATGCGGATCAGCGTGCCCAGCGACGGCGCGGTGGGCGGCACGCCCACGCCGAGGAAGGACAGCGTGGCCTCGGTGATGATGGCGACGGCCAGGTGGATGGTGGCGATGACCAGCACCGGCCCCATGACGTTGGGCAAAATGTGGCGGCGCAGGATGGTGAAGGGGCCGATGCCGATGAGCCGGGCCGCCTGCACGTATTCCTTGTTGCGCTCCACCAGCGTGGAGCCGCGCACCGTGCGCGCGTACTGCACCCAGCCGGAAATGCCGATGGCGAAAATGAGCACGTAGAGGGCCAGCTCGTCATGCATGTCGCGCGGCAGGATGCCGCGCGCCACGCCGTCGATCAGCAGGGCCACGAGAATGGCCGGGAACGAAAGCTGCACGTCCGCCACGCGCATGATGAAGCTGTCCAGGCGGCCGCCCGCATAGCCGCTGACGAGGCCCAGCGACACTCCCAGCACCATGGAGAAGAGCACCGACGCGAAGCCCACCAGCAGCGACACGCGCGAGCCATACAGCACCGCGGAAAGAATGTCGCGTCCCTGGTCGTCGGTGCCGAGCAGGAAGTCCGGGCTGCCGCCTTCTTCCCACGAGGGCGGCGTATTGGCGTCCATGATGTTCAGGGAGGCCAGGTCGAAGGGGTTGTGCGGCGCGACCACGGGCGCGAACACCGCGCCTAGGACGATGGCCAGCGTGACGATGGCGGCGATGACGGCGCCGGGCGTGCGCTTGAAGCTGTGCCACAGGTCGCTGTCGGCGGCGCGCGCGAAAAACGGGGCGATGCGGGTGTTCATGGGGAGTCCTTTGCCGTCCGGCCTATTTGCTCCGCACGCGCAGCCGCGGATCGACGGCGAAGTACAGGAGGTCCACGATCAGGTTGATGACCACGAACATGAACGCGATGAGCACCAGGTAGGCCGCCATTACGGGAATGTCCACCATGCTCACCGCCTGGATGAAGAGCAGCCCCATGCCGGGCCACTGGAATACGGTTTCGGTGATGATGGCGAAGGCGATGATGGAGCCGAGCTGCAGCCCCGTGATGGTGATGACCGGCACCATGGTGTTCTTGAGCGCATGGCGGAAATTGATGAGCCGCTCGGGCAGGCCCCGCGCGCGCGCGAACTTGATGAAATCCGCCCGCAGCACTTCCAGCATTTCGGCGCGCACCAGCCGCATGATGAGCGTCATCTGGAAAAGCGCCAGCGTGATGGCCGGCATGATGAGCGCGAGCAGCCCCGACTTGGTGAGCAGCCCGGTGGTCCACCAGCCCAGGCTGACCACGTCGCCGCGCCCGAAGCTGGGCAGCCAGCGCAGCTGCACGCCGAAAAAGAGGATGAGCAGGATGCCGATGAGAAAGGTCGGCAGCGAGATCCCGGCCAGCGACAGCGCCATGAAGGCCTTGGACAGCACGCCGCGCCGCCTGAGCGCGGTGTAGATGCCCATGGGAATGCCCAGCGCCAGCGCCATCACGGCCGAGACGATGGAAAGCTCCAGCGTGGCGGGCAGGCGTTCTTCGATGAGCTCGCTCACGGGACGGCGATGGCGGTACGAAATGCCGAAATCGCCGCGCGCGGCGTTCGCCACGAAATGCGCGTACTGCACCACGAACGGGTCGTTCAAGCCGAGCTGCTCGCGCAATTGTTCGCGCTGCTCGGGCGTGGTGTCCTGGCCCACCATGCTCGCGACGGGGTCGCCCACGTAGCGGAACATGGAAAAGGCAATGAGCGCCACGGTCAGCATGACGAGCAGCGCCTGGAACAGCCGGTTGGCAATGAAGGAAAGCATGTGCGGGTGCCCTCTCAAGAAAACACCGGGACGCCCCAAGTTTTCTTGCCTCCCGCGGGAGGCGCGACCGGCGCCGCGTCGGGGGCGCCGTTCCCAGGCCGGACGGGGGCCGGCGGAAAACCGGCGCGGGCGGCGGGCCCGCGCCGGGCGAGGCATGCCGCTAGGGCATGACGACGTTGCGCAGGTCGAGCACGTCGTCGGCGCGCTGGATGACCTGGATGCCTTCCTTCACGCCCCAGGACATGGGCTGCTGGTGCAGCGGCAGGTAGCCGTAGTCCGCGCGCACGATGCCGAAGGCTTCCTTGATCATCTCGTTGCGCTTGGCCTGGTCGGTTTCCACGCCGATCTTGGCGGTGAGCTCGTCGACCTTCTTGTTGCAATAGCCGCCCAGGTTGAACTGCCCGGCCGCGGTCTTGGCGTCGCGGCAGGCGGCGAGGTTCAGGAGCGAGTTGTGCGCGTCGGTGGAGCTCGGCGTCCATCCCAGCATGTACATGCTGGTCTGGTTGCCCGCCTGCAGCAGGATCTTGCCGAAGTACTTGGACTTGGTCTGCGCGAGCAGGTTGATCTTGATGCCCACGCGGGCCAGCATGCCGGCCACGGCCTGGCAGACCTTCTCGTCGTTGACGTAGCGGTCGTTGGGGCAGTCCATGGTGACGGAGAAGCCCTTCGGATAGCCGGCCTCGGCAAGAAGCTTCTTGGCGCGGGCGGGATCGGGCTTGTAGGGCTCGCCGAAGGACGGATCATAGCCGTTGATGGACGTGGCGATCAGCGAGCCCAGCGGCTTGGCCGCGCCGCGCATGATCTTCTCGTTGATGGCCTTGGTGTCCACCGCCAGCACCACCGCCTCGCGCACCTTGGGGTCCTTGAAGGGATTCTTGCCCTTGACGTCCGAGAACAGCAGTTCGTCGCGGCTCTGGTCCATGCCGATGAAGATGGCGCGCGCCTCGGGCGCGGTCAGGGGCTTGACGCCCTTGGCGTCTTCCAGCCGCTTCCAATCCTGCACGGGCACGGGCTGCACCACATCCATTTCGCCGGAGATCAGCGCGGCCACGCGGGTGGCTTCCTGCGTGATGGGCTGGAAGATCACCTCATCGATGTTGGTCTTGATGTTCTTGTCCCAGTAGCCGTCGAAGCGCTTGAGCACCGTCTTTACGTCGGGCTGGCGCTCCACCAGCATGAACGGGCCCGTGCCGTTGGCGTGCAGGTTGGCGTAGTTGCCCTGGTTGTCGCCCTTGACGTTGGTGGCCTCGGTGGTGTTGTGCTTCTCGGACCACGATTTGCTCATGATGTAGAGAAACACCCATTCGCGCGGCAGGATGGGGTTGGGCGTGGGGGTGGTGACCTCGATGGTGTAGTCGTCGATCTTCTTGATGTCCGAGGCCTTGGCGCCGTAGCCCTTCATGTCGGAGCCGGGCGTGAGGCTGCGCTTCCAGGAGAAGATGACGTCGTCCGCGGTGAAGGGGGAGCCGTCGTGGAACTTCACGCCCTTGCGCAGCTTGAAGACCCATTTCGTGGGCTCGGGGTTTTCCCAGCTTTCGGCCAGCAGCGGCACCAGCTTGAGGTTGCCGTCGTAGCCGGCGAGCGTTTCGTAGATGTTGCCCTGGAAACCCAGCGTGAAGGTTTCGTTCAGGGCCATGGGGTCCATGGACGTGGCATCGCCCTGATAGGACCAGTGAAAGGTCTTGGCCGCCGCCGCGCCGCTGAATGCCAGCGAGGCGGCCAGCGTTGCCGCCAGCGCCGCTTGTTTGAAGAATCGGGTAGTACGCATAGCCCTGTGCTCCATGATGCGCGGATGCGCGCGACAGAAGTGGATAGGGCCCGGGCCCCTGTTTGGAGCCGGGGCATGGCATTGCTGCTTACGACGAAAAGCGGACAGGGGCACGGCGCGGCATGCGCGCGGCGATACAAAAAACGGCTTCGCAGGACTTCGACTTCACGATAGACCCAACCCCTTTTGACGAGCATGGCGGGCAATGCCCGCCAGCGCAGAACGAATCTTATAGAGCCATTCGTTTAAGCGTCAATTGGTTTGGATTGGGGTTAGTACGGGGGGAGATGCCGGCCGAAGCGGGTGCGGACGCGACCCGCGATGCGCATGTGCGCGGATTCAGGCGGCGTGCGGCGCGTCGGCCGCGAGCGCGCGCGCCAGCTCGGCGGTCACCTGCTTGCGCCGCTCGCTGTCTTCGTAATGGCCGCCCAGCGCCGACCATTCCGGCCGGCTGCGCGCCTCCTTGAGTGCATCGGGCAGCGGTCCGGCGCGCCAGGCGTCGTCGTCGGGATGCGCCGGTTCCAGCGGCTCGCGCGCCGCGTGGCCGCGGCGTTCCAGCGCTTCGATGAGATGGCGCTGGCGCAGCGCCAGCAGGCGCAGCACCGGATCGTCCACGCTGATTTCGCGCCAGCCGCGCAGCTTGCCCGCCACGCGCCTGCCCAGTTTTTCCACGCCCTGCCACAGGCCGCCCGCAGCCGCGCCGATCAGCATGCCGGTGCCCAGGCTCAGGCCCGCGCTCAGCAGGTCGACCGCCGCGCCGGCCATGGCGCCGGCGGCCGCGCCCACGCCCACCTGCACGCCCATGTCCTTGAGCGCCTGGGGATGGAACAGGTCCATGCTCCAGCGCTCGCCGGCAAGCGGCAGCGTGTCGGCATGAAAATCGGATGGGCGGAAGTTGTAGAGCGCCAGCAAGGCATCGACGCAGCCCTGTTCGCGCTGCCGCACCTGGTTGCGCAGCGTCTGCGATGCGCGCGCGAGCGCCGCTTCGTCGCTCGGGCTGGAAAGACGCAGGGCCGCTACGTCGATGAGCATGTCCGCCAGCAATTCGTAAGCCGCATCGCGGCGTTCGCGGCGCTGGCGCGCAAGATGGCCGGCCAGCGCCGCCAGCGTGGCCGCGTGCCGGTCCAGCAGCACGGCCAGCCGCGCATAGAGCTGCTGCTCGCCGTCGAGCGGGGGCGCCACGGTATCGAACTCCACCACGGCATGCAGCCCGAGGCGGCCCAGCGCGTCCCGCCACTGCGCGGCGCGATGCGAGGGCGCGTTGACGAAGTTGAGTACGGGCAGCAGGGGGCGGCCGCAGGCGGCGAGAATGGCGAGCTCGTCGCGGTGCTTGCCCAGCACGGGATCGCGCGCGTCCACCACGTACAGGCCCGCGTCGCATTCGAGCATCTTGCGCAGCACGCGCGCTTCCTGTTCGTAGCGGCCATGGGCTTCGGGCGTGTCCAGGAAGCGGGCGATGCGGGCGGGGCCGTCCAGCCGCTCGCCGGGCGCGTCCAGTTTTTCCAGGTATTCCAGCAGCGCGATGCTGTCTTCCATGCCCGGCGTATCGAACCACTCCAGCACGGGGCGGCCTTCCAGGCGCAGGCGCGCGCCTTCCACGTGCCGCGTGGTGCCGGGGCTGTCGGCGACTTCGCCGAAGCGGGTATCGCGCGTGAGCGTGCGCAGCAGCGAGGTCTTGCCGGTGTTGGTGTGCCCCACCACCGCGATGCGGATCAGGTCTTCAGCCATGGCCGCGCTCCAGCCAGCGCAGCGCGGGCGCGCCGGCGCCGAAGACGGCTTCGGGCGCCAGGCCCAGCGCGGCCAGGCGCTCGCGCCATAGCGGCGCCCGGGTGTCCCCGCCGGCGTCCGCATCGTCTCCCGGCAGCAGCCATATGCCGGTCTGGCCCGCGTGCGCGGCCAGGTCGGCGACCAGGGCCAGGGCGCCGCGGTCGGGAGTCTGCCGGGCGTCGCAGGCCAGCAGCAGGCGCGCCGGCGGAGTGGCCGCCAGGGCGTCCAGCAGCGCGTTGCGCTCTTCGCGCGTGTCCAGGCGGCCGGCCAGCGTTACGCCGGCGGGCAGGGCGGCCGGCGGCCAGTCCAGGTCGGGCGGCAGCTCCAGTCCGGCGAGCACCGGCCCGCCCGCCAGGTCCGCGCGCGCGAGCGGCCTCAGACGGGGTTCGTGCAGCGGATCGGCCGGCCGGTCGATGCCGGTGGACTGCACGGCCGGGTCCAGCCGGTCGCGCAGCGTGGAAAAGCCCGGCAGGGCGGGGTCGATTTCCAGGCGGCGCAGGGCGCGCGCGGCGGCGACGGCGCAGCCCAGGAAAGCCAGCAGGCGCGGCGCGATGCCGTATACCGCCAGTGCGCCGATCAGCCAGATGGACCATTGCACCTGGGCTTCGGGCGGCAGCGCCTGCAGGCCGTCGCTGGCGCGCACGACCTCGGCCGACGGAAGGGGAAAGCCCAGCTGGGCGGGCAGCCAGCCGATAGTCCGCGTGATCCGGACGAAGCTGTCGGGCGACAGCAGGGTGGTGGCCCAGATGAAACGGTAGCTGGCGGTGGAGAGCACGACCAGCAGGGTGCACAGCGCCGCCGTCAGGCCGCACAGCCACAGCCCGTGGCTGACCGCGCCCAGCACCCAGCGCAGCGCGCCGGCGCGGGCCAGCAGATTCAGGAAGGCCTGCGGCACCAGTGCGTGGTCGGGGCCGCGCGCCAGCTTGCGGGTCGCCCACAGCCAGAAGCGGCCCAGGCCGGTGGCCGCGGCCGGCCGCAGCAGGAAGCTGGCGATCCAGAGCAGAAAGGTGAGGCCGTGCAGGCCGAGCAGCGCGCCGGCCGCCCACAGCGCGTTGACGGGCCGCGACCCGTTGCCCAGCGCGCCCAGCGCGATGCCGATGCCCGAGAGGACGGCGGCCAGACCCAGCGCGGCCAGGATGGCCAGGGCGCTGCGGCGCCAGCCCTGCACCAGGGCGGCGAGGTTCTCGCGCCGCGCCAGCAGCAGTGCGCGCAGTAGGATCCGTCCGCGCAGGTCGGCCGCTCCCAGGCGCGCCTGGCGCGTGGCCTGGGCGTCTTCGAGCGGCCCCCAATGCGTTTCGCGCAGGCGGACGAGTTCGGCCATCCAGTGCGCCTGCAGCCGGCCCGGCGGATGGCGGGCGGCGGAGTCCGGGGTCGTCGGCGTGATGGAGTCTTGCGGCATCGCGTCGGGAAGGGGCGCATCGGCGTTGAGGGGCCCTGGGGCGCGAAGCGCGGCGCCGCGCGGGGAATGCGCCATTGTAGACGCTGGCGCGCGCGGCTCAGCGGCCGTGGGCGGCCCGGTATTGTCCGCAAGTGGCGCCCGTGGCCTGGCGGAAGGCCCGGGCCAGATGACTGGCATTGCCGAAGCCGCAGGCGTGCGCGATGCGCGCCAGGTCGCCCGCGCCCGAAGCCAGCAGCGCCTTGGCCCGCGCCAGCCGCCGCGCGCGCACCCAGGCATGGGGCGGCTCGCCGAAAGAGGCGTGGAACATGCGGGCGAAGTGATAGGTGGAGAGCGCCGCCACCGCCGCCAGCGTATCCAGCGCGAGCGGCTCGGAGAGATGGGCGTCGACGTAGTCCACCAGCCTGCGGCGCACCGCGGGCGCCAGGCCGCCCCGCGCGGGCGGGGCCGCCTTGCGCGCCACGCCCTGGACGAGCAGGTGGTGCAGCACGGTTTCGGCCGCGCTGCTGGCGGCCAGGCGCTGGGAGGGATCGTCCCAGTCGGTGCCCAGCAGGGTGCGGCACACGTCGGCCAGGGAGTCGTCGTGGATGTAGGTGCGGTCGCGCAGCTCCAGCACGCGCGGCTCGCAGTCTAGGCGCATGACGGCTTCGCGCGCCAGCCGCTGCGGCGCGATGTACAGGTGCAGGAAGTGCACGGGCCCGTTCATGCTCCAGCGCGATTGGTGCTCGGAGGGCAGCACGCAGAACTTGCCCGCGCCGCCGTGCAGCCCGTCGCGCCCGATGCGGAACGACCGCTCGCCGCCGCGCAGGTACAGCGACAGGGTATGGTGGCCGGGCTCGTCGTAGCCCAGGTTCTCGTGGCCGTCGCGGGACCATTGCGAGATGGCCAGGCCCTCGCCCAGCGGCGCGGCGCGCAGCAGGCTGGCCGTCGAGCGCGACAGCGTGCGGAAGACGGAAAAATCGGACAGGGTCGTGACGGTGCTCATCAGGAATCCATGCTACCGCGCCCGCGCGCGCGTGGCATGGGCCCGGCCGAAAAAACCGCAAGAAACGGCAATCGCGCCGGACCGCGGCGGCGCAAACTTCTGCACGCAACGCCGTCCCGGAGGCGGTTTTTCCGGGTTTTCTCCGTCGAGTCCGCCGTGAATCTTGCGCTGTATCTGCTGACCGTGCTCATCTGGGGCACTACCTGGATCGCCATCAAGCTCCAGCTCGGAGTGGTGGCCATTCCTGTGTCGATTTTCTACCGTTTCGCGCTTGCGGGCGTGCTGCTCTACGCGGGGCTGCTTTGCCTGCGCAAGCTGCAGCGGCTGGACCGGCGCGGCCATCTGCTCTGCGCGGGGCAGGGGCTGTGCCTGTTCTGCCTGAATTTCCTGTGCTTCTACACGGCCACGCAATGGATTCCGAGCGGCCTGGTGTCGGTGGTGTTTTCGGCCGCCACGCTATGGAACGCGGTGAATGCGCGGCTGTGGTTCGGCACCCGTATCGCGCCGCGCGTCATGGTGGCGGGCGGGCTGGGCCTGTGCGGCCTGCTGCTGCTGTTCTGGCCCGAGCTGGCCGGCCAGCAGGCCAGCCGCGAGACGTTGCCGGGGCTGGGGTTCGCGCTGCTGGGAACCTTCTGTTTCTCCACGGGCAACATGCTGTCGTCGCTGCAGCAGCGCGCCGGCATCCGTCCGCTCACGGGCAACGCCTACAGCATGCTGTACGGCTCGGCCATCCTGCTGGCGGGCTGCCTGGCCGCGGGCGTGCCCTTCGGCTTCGACCCCGCGCCGGCCTATGTGGGGGCGCTGCTCTATCTGGCGGTGTTCGGCTCCATCGTCGGCTTTACCGCCTATCTCACCCTGGTGGGCCGGATGGGGCCGGCGCGCGCCGCCTATTGCACGGTGCTGTTTCCCGTGGTGGCCCTGAGCGTGTCCGCGTTCGCCGAGGGCTATCGGTGGACGCCCGCGGCGCTGGCGGGGCTGGCGCTGGTAATGGCAGGCAATGTGCTGGTCTTCACGCGCTGGTCGCCGTTCCGCCGCCGGGCGGCGGCCTGATTCAGCGCCGCGCCGCCGCGCGCAGCGCCTGCGCCAGCCGGTCCATTTCGACGGACGTGGTGAGATAGCTCACCGAGGCGCGCGCGATCTGCGACAGGCCGCGCGCCCGCATGTCCAGCGGCGTGTACGGCACGCCGTTGCTGCCGATGTGGATGCCCTGCCCGGCCAGCGCCTGCCGCAGCGCCGCGGGCTCCCACCCCCGCAGCGAGAACGAGACCAGGCCGGAGCGCTCGCGGCCCTGGTCCAGGAGCTCGAGCCCCGGAATCCCGGCCAGCGCCGCGCGCAGCGCCTGCGCATTGGCGTCGATGCGCGCGCGGATGGCGTCCAGCCCGATGTCCAGCGCCTCGCGCAGGGCGTTTGCCAGCCCGCAATGCAATGCCACGGCGGCTTCCGACGACTCCAGGCGGGCGGCGTCGCCGCGCAGCCGGGGCGCATCGTCCGCGCCCAGCGGCGCGGACTGCGTGTCCACCGAGGGCGGCGTCAGGCAGGGCAGGAAGTCCTGGCGTACATACAGCAGCCCGGTGCCGCGCGGACCGCGCAGGGCCTTGCGCCCGGCGCCGGCCAGCACGTCGCAGCCGAGCGCGCGCACGTCGATGGGCAATTGGCCCACGGCCTGGGCCGCGTCGATGAAATAAGGAATGCCATGACGGCGCGCCACGTCGCCGATGGCGGCGGCTGGATTGATGAGGCCGCCGTTGGCCGGCAGCCAGGTCAGCGCAACGAGCCGTACGCGTTCGTCCAGCATGGCCTCGAGGGCCTGCGGATCGACACAGCCGCTTTCGTCCGACGGGATCGCTTCCACCGCCGCGCCCTCGCGCGCGGCGCGCAGCTTCATCGCCGCCAGGTTGCCGCCCCATTCGTGGCGGCCGACGAGAATGCGGTCGCCGGTCCGCCACGGCGGCAGGGCGGCCAGCGCCGCGCTCCAGCCTGGCGAATTGCCCGTGGTCAGCGCGATTTCTCCGGGTTGCGCATTCAGCAGGCGGGCGGCCAGCGCGCGCGCTTCTTCGGTCGCCGCGCATGCCGCGCCGGCCTCCATGGGCCCGCCGGCTTCGCGCCGCAAGTGGTCGGCAATCGCCTGCAGCGTGGCGGCGGAGGGCAGGGACGCGCCGGCATGATTGAAATGCACGGTGGCGGCCTGCGCGCCGGGCGTGCGGGCGCGCAGTTCTGTAATGTCGCTATCGGCAAGCGGGCGGGCCATTGGTTTCTCCGGATCTGCGCGGAGCGCTCAGGACCGCAGAGCGACCACGGCTTCCACTTCCACCGCCACGCCTTGCGGCAGCGAAGCCACGCCCACGGCGGCGCGCGCATGCCGGCCGGCGTCGCCGAACACGTCGACCATCAGGTCCGAAGCGCCGTTGGCCACGCTGCTCTGCCGCGTGAAATCCGGCGTGCAGGCCACGAAAACGCCCAGCCGGACGATGCGCGCCACGCGGTCGAGCCGGTCTCCGGCGGCGGCGGCGATCTGCGACAGCACGCTCAGGCCGGCCAGGCGGGCGGCTTCCACCCCTTCCTGCTCGGTCAGCGTGTCGCCGACCCGGCCCACGAAGGCGGCCTTGCCGCCTTTGCGGGAGATCTGGCCGGCGATCGTCAGCAGCTCGCCTTGCTGGACGTAGGGCACGTAGTTGGCGGCGGGCCCGGCGGCTGGTTCCAGGGCGAGGCCCAGCTCGGCCACGCGGGCGGAAATCGAAGATGTCATGGCGATTCTCTCTGAAGCAGGCGAAAGCCCCATGCTATCGGCCGCGCCGTTTCCTGACCAATCAATTCTGGGCATGTACGCATGAATTCGATTCATGCGTGGAGGGCGGCCGGCCCAGGCGCGGCCGGTTCAGGTGCGGCCGGTTCAGGTGCGGCCAGCGTCGGCGCGGGCCGCCTCCAGCAGCCAGTCGAGCAGGCATTGCGCGGGGCCGGACAGCGGCCCCGGCGGAGCAACGAACCACCAGCCGATGCGGGGATCGTCCAGCGCCGCGCCCGGCAGCGCCTCCACCAGCGCCCCGCTGGCCAGTTGCGGCGCGAGGAGCCGGTGCCGGCCCATGGCCATGCCCTGGCCGGCCAGCGCGGCTTCCACCACGATGTTGTAGTCGTGCAGGTTGACGCTGCGCGCCCCGGAAAGATCGCAGTTCATGGCGCGCGCCCACGCCTCCCATTCGAAAGGGTGGCGGTTGTGCGATTTCAGCAGCGTATAGCGGCGCAGCGCCGCGGGTTCGCGCAGCCGCCGGCCCGCAAGCAGGGCAGGCGCGCAGACGACCGACAGCCGTTCGCGCATGATGAGGCGCGAGCGCACGCCCGTCCATGCGCCGCGTCCGTAGCGGACCGCCACGTCCACTTCGCCGCCCGCCACGTCCGCCAGCGCGATGTCCGGGCGCAGCTGCAGTTCGATGTCCCCATGGCGCGCCGCGAAGTCAGGCAGGCGCGGCGCCAGCCAGCGCATCGCGAAAGACGACAGCAGCCCCACGCGCAGCGCCTTGCGCGGCGAGGCGGCGGCGCGCACTGTCTCGGTGCCTTCGCGCAGCAGCGCGAAGGCCGCGCTCACCCGCGCGTAGTACGCGCGGCCCGCCTGGGTCAGCGCGATCTCCCGCGTGCGCCGCTCGAACAGCGCCGTGCCTAGCGCCGCTTCCAGCCGCTGGATCTGGTGGCTGACCGCGCTCTGGGTGACGAACAGTTCCTGCGCCGCCAGGCTGAAACTCAGCCGGCGCGCGGCCGCCTCGAAGGCGCGCAGCGAAGCGAGGGGCGGCAGGGATTTCGGGTCGGGCATGGCAGCGGGCGGGAGAGGGCCGGATGCGCGTAATCCTACGCCATGCGCGCTGCCCGATGCGCAGCGCCGCCCCGATCCGGACCGGCAAAGCCGCGCCGCCCGGAAATGCGAAAGGCCCGCGCCGAAGCGCGGGCCTTTCAGGATTTCTTGGCTCCCCGAGCTGGGCTCGAACCAGCGACCTGCGGATTAACAGTCCGTCGCTCTACCGACTGAGCTATCGGGGAACAGGTAGAGGGGCCGAATTATGCACAAAAAATCGGGGGAATGCAAAACGGGCGGCCGGCGCCGGGCGGCGCTATTGGGCCTTGCCCATGCCGAACAGGATCGACTCGATGGCCAGCACCCGGTCGCGTCGGCGCCTCACGCTGCGCCCGGGCCTGCCGAACCTGCGCCTGCGCTGCCTGGCTTCGCGGCTGGCCTGGAGGTGTTCGATGAACACCGCATCGCAAGACTCGTTGTTGGTCTTGTCGAAGATCCAGCAATAGGACACCGGCAGCTTTTCCAGCCTGTAGCGCGGGGCGTCGCGGACCGCGTCCTCGGCAATGATGCGCTCGAGCACGAGCTGGTCCCATTCGTCGGGATTGTCGGCGCAGGCGCGGGCCCAGGTCTCCAGCAGTTCGGCGGCGGCGGGCGTGTCGTTGATGAACAGCGTGCCGCTCAGCAAATGCCCTTCCGGCTCGTAATAGGCCGCGATATCGCACTCCAGCGCCATCAGTCCCGGCCAGGGATTGCGATGGAACACCGCGTCCACGTCGACGTACAGCAGCGGGCCGCGATGCTTGTTCCGCATGCCGGCCAGCACCCCCGGCTTCATGGCGGCGTTGCGCACCCACGAGCCCGTGGTATCGACGGCCTGGGCGTCAAGGGGAAGATTCAGCAGCTCGGCCGAGCGCTGCAGCCGGTTTTTCTCGGTCTCGTATATGGAGTCCCGCGTGAAAAAGGCCACGATCGTTCCGGTCGGGCCCGGTTCGACGGCCGGCTGGCGGGCAAGCGCCGCCCGGTTGGGAAAGCTGGCGAGCATGCGTTTGTGCTCGGGAGACCAGGCGGACAGCTTGCGGCGGAACCACTGCAACATGGAATAATTTCACCAGAGCCCGGACGGAAACCTGTGCTGTCCTTGCTCGCGATGAGTGAGAAATCAAGAACGGGAGTTGGTGCCGGTGAAAGGAATCGAACCCTCGACCTTCTCATTACAAGTGAGCTGCTCTACCAACTGAGCTACACCGGCATTGCGCGGCGGGCGTGCGCGCAAGGGACTGCATTGTAATGAAAAACGGCGGCGCTTTCCTTCCGGCGGGCGACGGGAATCCGCCTCCGCATGCGACAACGCCGTCCCGGAAGGACGGCGTTGCGCGGGGCAGGGCGCGCTACCGCTATTTGACGATGGTCAGGCGCGGGCGCTTGGGTTCGTCTCCGCCGCCGTCGCCGCCGGGCGTGGGATCGTCGTCGGGGTTGTCGTCCGCGGAGGCGTCCGGGGCGGAGGGCGAGCCGGTTTCGGGCGGCTCGTAGGGCTGGACTTCAAAGCCCATTCCGGCGCCGGTTTCGCGGGCGTAGATGGCGCTGACCGCGCCGACGGGCACGTACACGTTTTCGGTCACGCCGCTGAAGCGGGCCTGGAATTCGATGAATTCGTTGCCCAGCACCAGGCGGTTGGTGGCCAGCGCGCCGACGTTGAGCGTGATCTGGCCATCGCGCACGTGCGCGGCCGGCACGACGGTGTGCTCGTCGACCTGCACGGTGATGTATGGCGTGTAGCCGTTGTCGGTGCACCACTCGTGCAGGGCGCGGATCAGGTACGGCTTGGTAGAGGTTTCACCCATGACGCTGCAAACCTTAGCGACGCATCACTTTTTCCGAAGGCGTCAGCGCTTCGATGTAGGCCGGGCGCGAGAAGATGCGTTCGGCGTATTTTTGCAGGGGCGCCGCGTTCTTCGGCAGTTCGATGCCATAGTGGTCCAGGCGCCAGAGCAGCGGGGCCACGGCCACGTCCAGCATGGAGAACTCCTCGCCCAGCATGTACTTGTTTTTCAGCAGCATGGGGGCGAGCTGGGCCAGGCGGTCGCGGATGTTCTGGCGGGCGTTGGCGAGCTTCTTCTCGTCGGGCTTGGCGCTGCGGTCTTCGAGCGTGGAGACGTGGACGAAGAGTTCCTTCTCGAAGTTGTAGAGGAACAGGCGGGTGCGCGCGCGCATGACCGGGTCGGCGGGCATGAGCTGCGGATGCGGGAAGCGCTCGTCGATGTACTCGTTGATGATGTTCGACTCGTACAGAACCAGGTCGCGCTCGACCAGAATCGGCACCTGACCGTACGGGTTCATGACCGAGATGTCTTCGGGCTTGTTGTACAGGTCGATGTCGCGGATCTCGAAATCCATGCCCTTTTCAAACAACACGAAACGGCAGCGTTGCGAAAACGGACACGTGGTTCCGGAGTAGAGCACCATCATGGCGGTAAGTCCTTGTATGAAAAACGAAAGGCCAGCGCCTTAATCTAGCAGGCGCTGGCCCCAATTGCCAGGCGGGGGCAGGCATACAGCCCTGTCCGCCATTCCTCCCCGGGTAAAGAATCGGGGGCGGATCAGAGCCTGGCGGGGCTTGCGGTTAGCGCACGTGTTTCCAGTACGCGGCGTTCAGGCGCCACGTGACGAGGAAGAACAAGAGCAGGAACAACATGACGCCGACGCCGAGCCGGACGCGGAAGGTCTGGACGGGTTCGGCCATCCAGGCCATGAACGCGGTCAGGTCCGCGACGTCGTTGTCGTATGTTGCGGTTTGTGCCGGGTTGGCGGCTTTAAATCGGGTTTCGACGGTAGCATGACCATGATAGCCGGCGACGGGTTCGGTCTTGACCGTGGCGAAGCCCTGCGCATCGTACACCGTGGTCACGCGCTCCCAGGAAGCGGGAGCGCCATCCTTGCCCTCGACCTCGTGCATGGCCACCTTGGTGAGCTCGCGCGGGCCCTGGCGTTCCCAGAGGGCGTGCGGCATGCCCACGGAGGGGAAGACCAGGTTGTTCCAGCCGGTGGGGCGGGACGCGTCGCGGTAGAACGTGCGCAGGTAAGTATAGATGTAGTCGGCGCCCGAGGGTCCGGCGTTCTGGGATTTGGCCCGCGCGATCACGGAGAGATCGGGCGGCGTGGTCCCGAACCAGCGCTTGGCGTCTTTGGAAGACATGGCGACGGTCATCATGTCGCCGACCTTTTCGCCAGTGAAGAGCAGGTTCTGCTTGATCTGCTCGTCGGTCAGGCCGATGTCGCGCAGCTTGTTGTAGCGCATCGAGCCGGCGCTGTGGCAGTTCAGACAGTAGTTGACGAACAGCTTGGCCCCGTTTTGCAGGGCGGCCAGGTCGTTGACCCGGTAGGGGGCCTTTTCGAGGGGGAAACCGCCTTCGGCGGCGAAAGTGGCGGCGCACGCGAGCATCAGGGCCGCGGCGCCAATCAGCTTCTTGATCATGGGTAGTCCGTTATCTCTGGTGGGCTCAGTGGGCGCGGAACGTGACGCGGTCGGGCACGGGCTTGAACGTGCCCAGGCGGCTCCAGACCGGCATCAGGAAGAAAAATGCCAGGTAGAGCAGCGTGCCGACTTGCGAGGTGACGTTCAGCGGCGGGCTCGGCGGCTGCGTGCCGATGTAGCCGAGCACCAGGAAGTTCACCATGAAGATGCCGTAGATCCACTTGTGCCAGGTGGGACGGTAGCGGATGGACTTGACCGGCGAGTGGTCCAGCCAGGGCAGGAAGAACAGGATGACCACGGTGCCGCCCATGGCCACCACGCCCCAGAACTTGGCGTCGATCACGCGCAGCAGCACCGCCACGACGATGAGGATGCCGGGCACGGCCACGCGCAGGAAGCCTTTCAACCGGCTCTTGACCAGCAGCGCGATGGCGCCCAGCACCGCGGCGCCCGCCAGCACCCACGTGAACTCGTCGGTGGTGGCGCGCAGCATCGAGTAGAACGGGGTGAAATACCACACCGGCGCGATGTGGGGCGGCGTCTTGAGCGAGTCGGCCGGGATGAAGTTGTTGTACTCCAGGAAGTACCCGCCCATCTCCGGCGCGAAGAACACGATGAAGGCGAACACCAGCAGGAAACCGGCCACGCCCATCAGGTCGTGCACGGAGTAGAAAGGATGGAACGGGATGCCGTCCACCGGCCGTCCGTATTTGTCCTTGGGGCCTTGCTTGATTTCGATGCCATCGGGGTTGCTGGAGCCGACTTCATGCAGCGCCACGATATGCGCCGCGACCAGGCCCACCAGCACCAGCGGGATGGCGATGACGTGAAAGGCGAAGAAGCGGTTGAGGGTGGCGTCGGACACGACGTAGTCGCCGCGGATCCAGATGGACAGCTCCGGCCCGATGAACGGAATGGCCGAGAACAGGTTCACGATGACCTGCGCGCCCCAGTACGACATCTGGCCCCAGGGCAGCAGGTAGCCGAAGAAGGCTTCCGCCATCAGACAGAGGAAGATGGCCACGCCGAAGATCCAGACCAGCTCGCGCGGCTTGCGGTACGAGCCGTAGAGCAGCCCGCGCAGCATGTGCAGGTACACGACCACGAAGAACATGGACGCGCCGGTGGAGTGCATGTAGCGCACCAGCCAGCCCCAGGGCACTTCGCGCATGATGTATTCCACCGACTGGAACGCGCGCTCGGCATCGGGCTTGTAGTGCATGACCAGGAAGATGCCGGTCACGATCTGCAGCACGAGCACCAGCAGCGCCAGCGAGCCGAAGAAATACCAGAAGTTGAAATTCTTGGGCGCGTAGTATTCGGACAGATGGGCTTTCCAGGTGGAGGTCACCGGGAAGCGCCGGTCCAGCCAGCCCAGCAGGCCTGTTGTCTCGACGGTTTTCTCGCCAGCCATGTAACGGCTCCTTCTCTCTAATACGTGGCGTATTTGTTGTACTTACGTAATTCGGGAAAAAAGCAAGCGCGACGCGAGCGTCAGGCCTTGTTCTCTTCGTCGACGCCCACGATGATGCGGGTATCGCTCAGATACTGGTACGGCGGAACTTCGAGATTGTCGGGAGCGGGCTTGTTCTTGTAGACGCGGCCGGCCAGGTCGAACGTGGACCCGTGGCAGGGACAGAGGAAGCCGCCCTGCCAGTTGGGGCCCATGCCGCTGGCGCCGCCGGTTTCGAAGTGCGGGGTGGGCGAACAGCCCAGGTGGGTACAGATGCCCACGCAGACGAAGATGTCGGGCTTGCGCGACCGGCCTTCGTTTTCGGCGTATTTGGGAGTGAAGCCGGGGCGTTGGGATTCGGGATCGGCCAGGTAGGGGTCTTGCGTCTTGAGGCCGGCGATCTGCTCCGGGGAGCGGTGGATGATCCAGACGGGCTTGCCCCGCCATTCCACCGTTTTCATGGCGCCGACGGGAATGTCGGAGATATCGACTTCGACCGGGGCGCCGGCGGCGCGGGCGCGGTCCGAAGGAGAAAACGTGCTTACGAACGGCACTGCCGTTGCTACACCTGCTACGCCGCCCACGGCACAGGCGGTGGTCACCCAGAAACGTCGGGAAGGATCCGGCGGGAGATTTGGATCAACCGCACCGTCATCATCGTGTACCAGCGTATCCTGACTCATCTTCCTATCCTTGTTGATGCGACGGCTCTGCATGTAGCATCAGTGCTGCCGCATCGGTTTAGCGGAAAAATGTAACAACATAGCAACCGCGTATTATAGCGCCAGCCTCCTGAGGGGCCTATCACGATGGGAGTGGTTTTATGAGCAAAGCAAGTGGTTTCATCAAGGAATTCCGCGATTTCGCGGTCAAGGGAAATGCGATCGATCTGGCGGTCGGCGTCATCATCGGCGCGGCGTTCGGCAAGATCGTGGATTCGCTCGTGAAAGACATCGTGATGCCGCTGGTGAACTTCATATTGGGCGGATCGGTCGACTTCTCCAACAAGTTCCTCGTGCTTTCCATGCCCGAAGGCTACAACGGGCCCATGACCTACGCGGATCTCACCAAGGCCGGCGCCAACGTGTTCGCGTGGGGCAACTTCGTCACCATCATCATCAACTTCATCCTGCTGGCGTTCGTGATTTTCTGGATGGTGAAGGCGATCTACAAGGCGCGCTCCAAGCCCGAGGAAGCGGCCGCTCCCGCCGCGCCGCCCGAAGACGTGGCGCTGTTGCGCGAAATCCGCGACCTGCTCAAGAAGCCATGAACCAGAACGCCCTTCGGGGCGTTTTTTTCATGGCCGTTCCCGCCCCGCCGGCTCAGGCGGGGTTGTCGATGTCCACGAATTCCACGCGCACCCCGAAGCGCTCGGCCACGGCATTGCCCAGCGCCTGCACGCCGTAGCGTTCGGTGGCGTGGTGGCCCGCCGCGATGAAGCCCACGCCCGATTCGCGCGCCAGGTGCACGGTGGATTCGGACACCTCGCCGGTGATGTAGGCTTGCGCGCCCGCGTCGGCCGCGTCGGCCAGCATGCCCTGGGCGCCGCCGGTGCACCAGGCCACACGGGCCAGGGGCATGTCCTCGTCGCCCACCACCAGCGGTTCGCGTCCCAGGCGCTCGCGCACGCGGCGCGCCAGCGCGCCCAGGGTGCCGGCCTCGCCCGGGCTTCCCAGCCAGACCAGGTTGTCGGGGCCGCAGGTGGCCGGGGCGCCATCCTGGCCGCGCAGCGGCTCCAGGCCCAGCACGCGCGCGAGCTGCGCGTTGTTGCCCAGGATGGGGTGCGCGTCCAGCGGCAGGTGGTAGGCATAGAGATTGAGATCGTTCTTGAGCGCCAGCGCCATGCGGGCGCGGCGGGTGCCGATGACCCGGCGGTCTTCGTTGCGCCACATCCAGCCATGGTGCACGAGCACCGCGTCCGCGCCACGCTCGACGGCGGTGCGCAGCAGCGCCTCGCTGGCGGTCACTCCGGTGATAATGTGGGCGATTTCGGATCGGCCTTCCACTTGCATGCCGTTGGGACAGTAGTCCTTGAAGCGGGCGGCTTGCAGCAGATCGTCCAGCCAGGCGGCCAGGACGCGGGAGTCCACTTTGTTCATTGCGAGTCCTATCGAAAACATGCGCCGATATTGGCTGATCTTCGCTCAGGCCGTCACGGTCTGCCTGGGTATTCTATTCGCCGTCACCACCCTGCGCCCGGACCTGCTGCGCCTGGCGGGCACCGCCGGCGCGCCGGCCCCGGCGGCCGCGGCGGCGGTCCGCGCGCCGCTGTCCTATGCCGCGGCCGTGGCGCGGGCCGCGCCCGCGGTGGTCAACGTATACACCACCAAGCACGTCAACGTGCCGCTCATTCCGCTGCCCGACGATCCGGTGCTGCGCCAGTTCTTCGGGCAGATGCCGGGCATCAGCCGGCGCGAGGCGTCCACCAGCCTGGGCTCCGGCGTGCTGGTGAGCCAGGACGGCTTCGTGCTGACCAATTATCACGTAGTGCAGGCGGCCGACGCCATCGAGGTGGCGCTGGCCGACGGCCGCAAGGACAACGCCAAGGTGGTGGGGGCGGACCCGGACACCGATCTCGCGGTGCTCAAGCTGGCCAGGCTGCGCGACCTGCCCACCGCCACGCTGGCGGCCGACCGGGGCCTGCGCGTGGGCGACGTGGTGCTGGCCATCGGCAACCCGTTCGGGGTGGGGCAGACCACCACACAGGGCATCGTCTCGGCGCTGGGCCGCAACGGGCTGGGCCTGAACACCTACGAGAACTTCATCCAGACCGATGCGGCGATCAATCCGGGCAATTCCGGCGGCGCGCTCGTGGACGCGCAAGGCAACCTGGTGGGCATCAACACGGCCATCTATTCGGAATCGGGCGGCTCCATGGGTATCGGTTTCGCCACGCCCATCGAGATCGCGCGCAAGGTCATGGACGACATCGTCAAGACCGGCAGCGTCCGCCGCGGCTGGCTGGGCATCGAGCCGCAGGACATCACGCCCGAGCTGGCGCGCGCGTTCCGGCTGGGCCGCGACGCCTCGGGCGTCATCATCGCGGGCGTGCTGCGCGACGGGCCGGCCGCGCGCGCCGGCTTGCGCGTGGGCGACATCGTGCGCACGCTGAACGGCGAAAAAGTGCGCGACACGGTGGGCCTGCTCGCCGGCATCGCGCAACTGGAGCCAGGCGCGCGCGCCACCCTGGAGGTGCTGCGCGCCGGCGCCAGCCGGCAGATCGAGGTGGTGGCGGGCACGCGGCCCGTGCGGCCGCGCTAGGGCGCGTTGCGCCGGAACCCGCTAGGGCCGCGTCATGAGCCGCACCGCGGCGAGGATCTGGCGCTGCGCGGAGTGGGGCTGCCGGCTCACCAGCGCGCAGATCTCGGCGCAGTAGCCGCCGGGCTCCGAGGCGCCGGTCCGTTCGGGCGGAGGCTCGGCGGGGGCGGCGGCCACGCCGTCGGTGAGCCAGGGCGCCGTGGTGCCCAAGGCGCGGGCAAGGCGCAGCAGGGTGCGGCGCGAGGGCCAGTAGCCGTCCTGGCGCGTGAGGATGTGGTGGATGCAGGACTGCGACACGCCCGAAATGCGCGCAAGCTGGCTCTGGCTCTTGATGCCGCGCCATCGCATCTGGGCGCGCAGTCGTTGGGCAAGTGACATGGCTGCAATGTAGGTTTGCAGCCTGCCGCCGACAAGTTGGAATGGGTCTGGTTTTTGGGGGCGCCGGGGCCTCAGCGGCGTTCGGTCAGCGTGCCTGAGCCGGCTTCTTCCGGGTCCGGCTTGGGGGTGACCATGCGGGCGCAGACGAGCCCGAGTTCGTAGAGCAGGCACAGCGGCAGGGCCAGCATGAACTGGCTCACCACGTCGGGCGGGGTGACCACGGCGGCGATGATGAACGCGCCCACCACCACGTAGCCGCGCGCGCTCTTGAGCTTGGAGAGCTCGACCACGCCCATTTTCACCAGCAGCACCACGGCCACCGGCACCTCGAAGGTGATGCCGAAGGCCAGGAACATGGTCATGACGAAGCTGAGGTAAGCCTCGATGTCGGGCGCCGGCGTGATGGATTGCGGCGCGAAGGTCGCGATGAAGTGGAAGACCGTGCGGAACACCACGAAATAGCAGAACGCCATGCCCGCCAGGAAGAGCAGCGTGCTGGAGACGATGAGCGGCAGCGCGAGGCGTTTTTCGTGCTTGTACAGGCCCGGCGCCACGAAGGCCCAGGCCTGGTAGAGCACCACGGGCAGCGCGATGATGAACGCCGCCATCATGGTGACCTTGACCGGCACCATGAACGGCGTGATGACGCCGGTGGCGATCATGCGGGTGCCTTGGGGCAGCGAAGCCAGCATGGGCTGCGCCAGCACGTCGTAGATGGCGGACGCGCCCGGATAGATGAAGAGCGCGACGAATATGATCAGCACCGCCGAGGCGGCGCGCAGCAGGCGGGAGCGCAGCTCGACCAGATGCGAGATGAAGCTCTCTTGCTGGCCGTCGTCTTGGGAGGCGTCGGTCACGTTGGCGTTCCGGAGGAAGTGACGGGTTTGTCGGCGGCGCGGGCGGGCTCGGGCGCGCGCGCCGCGGGTGCGGGCTGGACGGGGCCGGACGGGGCGGGCCCGGGCTCCAGGTCCAGCTTCAGGTTGGGGTCGGCGCTGTCGTCCGCGGCGGGCGGGGGCGCGATCGTGTGCGCGGCATCGGCCGGGGCCGCATCGCCGGCCCCGACGGCGGGCGGCTTGCCGCCGGCTTCGCGGGCGACTTCGTCCAGTTCGGCGCGGAACTGCTGCACCGGCTCTTCCAGCGAGGCGCGGGTCTGGTGCAGCGACTGCTGCACGCCCTGCGCGGCGTCTTCCATTTCGCTCTTGAACTTGCGTAATTCGTCGAGTTCGATCTCGCGCTGGATATCGGATTTCACGTCGTTGACGTAACGCTGCGCGCGTCCGAGCAGGTGGCCGACGGTGCGGGCCACCCGGGGCAGGCGTTCGGGGCCGATGACGATCAGGGCGACGACGCCGATCACCATCAGTTCAGTGAGGCTGACATCAAACATGCGGCGACCGCTATGAAGGGAAGGCGGTGAAGGCCCGCCTCAAGGCGGCGGGCCTGCGGATGGCGCGGGGCGGCACGCCCCGCGCGCCTCAGGAATTGGATTTTTCCTTGGCTTGCACGTCGATGGTCTCGCCCGACACGCGTTGCTGGGCGATGGGCTCGGCGGGCTTGTCGTCGTTGGCTTCGCGCATGCCTTCCTTGAAGCCCTTGACGGCGCCGCCCAGGTCGGAGCCGATATTGCGCAGTTTCTTGGTGCCGAAAATCAGCGCCACGATGACCAGAACGACCAACCAATGCCAGATGCTAAAGCTACCCATGACGGTTCTCCGAATTACGCAGTGGGAGCCACGCGCCCTTTCCAGGGACGCGGGCCGCCGATGATGTGGAAATGCAGGTGCGGGACTTCCTGGCCGCCTTCGGCGCCAGAGTTGATCATGATGCGAAATCCGCCATCGGGGCCCGGCGTGCAGCCGTTTTCCGCGGCCAGCCGGGGCGCCAATGTCATCATTCTACCCAACCAGGGGGCGTCCTCCCCCGTAATATCCTGCATGGATGTGACATGACGTCGAGGGATCACCAGCAAGTGCACCGGCGCGGCCGGATTGATGTCATGGAATGCGACGAAGTCTTCGTCCTCGTAGACTTTCCTGGAGGGGATGTCGCCGGCGGCGATCTTGCAGAAGATACAGTTCTCGCTCATTTTCTTGCGGATTCCGGGGTCAGTTTTGCGGGCGGCCGGCCTTTTCCGCCAGGCCGGACAGGCCTTCGCGGCGGGCCAGCTCGGCCAGCACGTCTTCGGGGCGCAGCTTGAAATGCGTGAGGGCCACCAGGCAATGGAACCACAGGTCGGCGGTTTCGCTCACGATGCGGTCGGGCTTGCCGTCCTTGGCGGCCATGACCAGCTCGGTGGCCTCTTCGCCGATCTTCTTCAGGAAGGCATCGGGCCCCTTGGACAGCAGTCTGGCTACGTACGAGGACTGCGGGTCGCCGCCGTTTTCGGGGCGCCGGGTTTCCAGGGTGTCGGCGACACGGGCGAGGATGTCGCTGGCGTGGGATTCGGAAGGCGTCATTTGTAGATGAGTTCGGGGTCTTTGAGCACCGGGTCCACGACCGTCCAGGCGGCGTCGGCGCCCTGGCCGTCCAGCCGGCGGTAGAAGCAGCTCACGCGCCCGGTGTGGCAGGCGATGCCGCCCTCCTGGCGCACTTTCAGCAGGATCACGTCGCCGTCGCAGTCCAGGCGCAGTTCGCTCACGGTCTGCACGTGGCCGGACTCCTCGCCCTTGCGCCACAGGCGCCGGCGCGAGCGCGACCAGTACACGGCGCGGCCGGTGGCGGCCGTCTCGGCCAGCGACTCGCGGTTCATCCAGGCCACCATCAGGATCTGGCCGCTCTCGGCGTCCTGGGCAATGGCGGGAATCAGGCCGTCGTCGTCGAAAGCGACCTCGGCCATCCAGGCGGGTGCGTTGCTCATGTCAGTAGTCCAAAATCTTTCCGGGCCGCACGGCGACGCAAAGGAAAGCAAGTTTCATAATCTTACGGCAATCCCCGCCAACGAACCTGAATCCCGCCTGAGGCGCCCCTCGGGGAGGGAAGCGCCGCAGGCGCTTCCGGGGTGGGCCTTCACATCCGCACAGGAATGCCCCGCGCCGCCATGAAGCGCTTGCACTCGGCCACCGTGTGCTGGCCGAAGTGGAAGATGCTGGCCGCCAGCACCGCGCTGGCGCGGCCGGTGGTCACGCCGTCGGCCAGGTGCTGCAGGCTGCCCACGCCGCCGGAGGCGATGACGGGCACCGGCACGGCGTCGGACACGGCGCGGGTAAGCGCCAGGTCGAAGCCGGACTTGGTGCCGTCGCGGTCCATGCTGGTGAGCAGGATCTCGCCGGCGCCGTAGGCGGCCATGCGGCGCGCCCAGGCCACGGCGTCCAGGCCCGTCGCCTTGCGGCCGCCGTGGGTGAAGACTTCCCAGCGCGCGGGCTCGCCTTCGGCCGACACGCGGCGCGCGTCGATGGCCACGACGATGCACTGCGAGCCGTGGTAATCGGCCGCGGCCCGCACCAGTTCCGGATTGGCCACGGCCGCGCTGTTGATGCTGACTTTGTCCGCCCCCGCATTGAGCAGGCGCTGGATGTCGGAGACCTGGCGCACGCCGCCGCCCACGGTGAGCGGGATGAACACCTGCGAGGCGACCTGCTCGATGATGGGCAGGATGAGGTCGCGGCCGTCGCTGGTGGCGGTGATGTCGAGAAAGGTGAGCTCGTCGGCGCCCTGCTCGTTATAGCGGCGGGCGATTTCGACGGGGTCGCCCGCATCGGTGAGGTTGACGAAGTTCACGCCCTTGACGACGCGGCCGGCGGTGACGTCGAGGCAGGGGATGATGCGGCGGGTCAGCGCGCTGGCTGCGGGCGCGCCGGCCCCGGGGGCACTGCTGGAGAGGGTCATTTTGCCAGTTCGTCGGCGCGTGCCTGCGCCTCTTGGAAGTTGAGCGTGCCTTCGTAGATGCTGCGGCCCAGGATGGCGCCTTCGACACCCTCGTCTTCGACGGCGCACAGCGCCTCGATGTCGGCGATGCCGGCGATGCCGCCGGAGGCGAACACGGGGATGCGCACGTGCTGGGCCAGGCGCACCGTGGCTTCGACGTTGACGCCCGAGAGCATGCCGTCGCGGCCGATGTCGGTGTAGATGATGGCTTCGCAGCCGTAGTCTTCGAACTTCTTGGCCAGGTCCAGCACGTCGTGGCGGGTGAGCTTGCTCCAGCCGTCGGTGGCGATCTTGCCATCGCGCGCGTCCAGGCCCACGATGATCTGTCCCGGGAAGGCGCCGCAGGCGTCCTGCAGGAAGCCGGGGTTCTTGACCGCGGCGGTGCCGATGATCACGTAGGAGATGCCCGCGTCGAGGTAGCGTTCGATGGTGTCGAGGTCGCGGATGCCGCCGCCGATCTGCACAGGGATTTCGTCGCCCACGGCGTCGAGGATGGCCTTGATGGGCGCTTCGTTCTTGGGCTTGCCGGCGACGGCGCCATTGAGATCGACGAGGTGCAGGCGGCGGGCGCCCTGGTCGAGCCAGCGGGCGGCCATTTCGGCCGGGTCTTCGGAGAACACCGTTGCATCGTCCAGGTCGCCCTGGCGCAGGCGCACACAGCGCCCGTCTTTGAGATCGATGGCGGGGATCAGCAGCATGGTAGCGAAAAATTGGTGGGTTGAATGGGCTGGCGCGCGCGGCCGCGAGGGGCTACGGCTGCCAGTCTACAAAATTGCGATACAGGCGCAAACCGTGCTCGGCGCTCTTTTCGGGGTGGAACTGCACCGCAAAAATGTTAGCTGCCGCCACTGCGCAGGTAAAGGCGACGCCATAATCGCTTTCACCAACGGTCAGGCCCGGATCGGCCGGGTCGGCGTAGTAACTATGGACGAAGTAGAAATGGGTTTCGTCCGGAATGCCTTCCCAGATGGGATGAGAGCGCGTTTGCCGGACTTTGTTCCATCCCATGTGCGGCACCTTCAGACGCTCTTCGCGCACGGGCGCGGCGCCGGCCTGGCCCGCGTCGGCCGCGCAGGCGTCGGTGTCGAGGATGGGATCGGCGAAGCGCGGGCCGCGGAAGCGGCGCACGACGCCGGGAAAGATGCCCAGGCAGGGCGTGTTGCCCTCTTCGCTGGAATCGAACAGCATCTGCTCGCCCACGCACACGCCCAGCAGGGGCTTGCTGCGCGCGGCGCGCACCACGGCCTCGCGCAGGCCGGATTCATTGAGCGTGCGCATGCAGTCCGCCATGGCGCCCTGGCCCGGGAACACCACGCGGTCGGCGGCTTCGATTTCCCGGGGCTGGCTGCAGATGCGGATGTCTGCATCGGGGGCGGCGTACTTGAGCGCGCGTGCGACGGAATGGAAATTGCCCATTCCGTAATCGACGATGGCAATAGTGGTCACTTCGGAATACCTGGTCGCAAGCGGAAAGGCGGCTACAGCACGCCCTTGGTGGAGGGCACGGTGTCGCCCATGCGGGGGTCGACCTCCAGGGCCATGCGCAGCGCGCGGCCACAGGCCTTGAACACCGTCTCGCACTGGTGGTGGGCGTTTTCGCCGCGCAGGTTGTCGATGTGCAGGGTGATGAGGGCGTGGTTGACCAGCCCCTGGAAGAACTCGCGGGCGAGGTCCACGTCGAAATCGCCAATGCGCGCGCGCGTGAACGGGATGTTGTAGTGCAGCCCGGGGCGGCCGGAAAAATCGACCACCACGCGCGAGAGCGCCTCGTCCAGCGGCACGTAGGCGTGGCCGTAGCGCCGCAGGCCGGCCTTGTTGCCCGCCGCCTTGGCGATGGCCATGCCCAGCGTGATGCCGGTGTCTTCCACTGTGTGGTGCGCGTCGATGTGCAGGTCGCCCTCGGCCTTGATGTCGAGGTCGATCAGGCCGTGGCGGGCGATCTGGTCCAGCATGTGGTCCAGGAAGGGCACGCCGGTGTCGATGGTCTGCTTGCCGGTGCCGTCGAGATTGACGGCGACGCGGATGCGGGTTTCGTTGGTGTTGCGGGTGATCTCTGCGGTACGCATGTCGGGACTCGATTAGGCGCTGAGGATGTCTTGCAGGGCCGATAGCAGGGCGGCGTTTTCCGCCGGGGCGCCCACCGAGATGCGCAGGCATCCGGCCAGCAGGGGGTGGGCCCGGGAGAAGTTGCGAACCAGTATTTTGCGCGCTTTCAAGGCAAGATGCACGGCGTTGCCGTCCATCTTGCCGGAAAAGCGGGCGAGAACGAAATTGCCGGCGGACGGGAACACCCTGACGCCGGGCAGGGCCGCCAGGGCCGCGGCCAGGGGCTCGCGGTCGGCGCGCATGCGCGCGGCCTGTTCGTCCAGCGCCGGCTTGTGGCGCAGCACGGCCAGCAGGGCCGCCTGGGCGAGCACGTCCACGTTGTAGGGCGGGCGCACCTTGTCCAGCTCGGCGATCCAGGCCGGATGGCCGGCCAGATAGCCGAAGCGCAGCCCGGCCAGGCCGATCTTGGACACCGTGCGCATCACCACCGTATTGGGGGCGTCGAGCACCCTGCCCATCCAGGTGCGGCCGGCAAAAGGCTGGTAGGCCTCGTCCAGCACCACCAGGCCGGGCGCCTCGCGCACGATCGCGGCGATGTCCTCGTCGGCCCACAGCCCGCCCGTGGGGTTGTTGGGCACGGCCAGGAACACCACCTTGGGCCGGTGCTCGCGGATGGCCGCCAGCATGGCGGGCAGGTCCAGGGACAGGTCTTCGGCGAGCGGCACGCCCACGAAGCGGGCGTGGTCGAAGCGCGCCGCCATGTCGAAGTACACGAAAGAGGGCCAGGGCGACAGCACCGCGTCGCCCGGCTGGCAGCACGCCTGGACGATGAGGTGGATGAGCTCGTCGGAGCCGTTGCCGAAAAGCAGGCCGGCCCCGTCGGGCACGCCGAAGGCGGCGCGCACCGCTGCGCGCAGGGCGGGCTCGCCCGCCGGCGGATAGCGGTTCAGGGCGGCGTCGCTCGCGGCGCGGGCAATGTCCTCGCGCACGGCCTCGGGCAGCGCGTAGGGACATTCCATGGCGTCCAGCTTGATGCAGCCGGCGGAGTCGGCCACGGGGTAGGCGGCCAGCGCGCGGATGTCGGCCCGCACGGTGCCGGCGATGCGGCCGGCCACGGCGTCGGCGAGGCCGTCGCCGCCCGGGAGGCCCGCGGGCGGCCGGGCGCCGCTCATTCCTGGTCCAGCCGGTATTGCGCGCTGGCGGCGTGGGCCTGCAGGCCCTCGCCCAGGGCAAGCTCGGCGGCGATGCGGCCCAGCGTCTGGGCGCCCGCGTGCGACACCTGGATCAGGCTGGAACGCTTCTGGAAGTCGTACACGCCCAGCGGCGAGGAGAAGCGGGCCGTGCGCGAGGTGGGCAGCACGTGGTTGGGGCCGGCGCAGTAGTCGCCCAGCGATTCCGAGCTGAAGCGGCCCATGAAGATGGCGCCCGCGTGGCGGATGCGCGCGGTCCAGGTTTCGGGTTGCTCGGTGGAGATCTCCAGGTGCTCGGGGGCGATCTGGTTGGCGATCTCGCAGGCTTCTTCGAGGCTGCGCACCCGGATCAGCGCGCCGCGGTTGGCCAGGCTCGTGCGCAGGATGTCGGCGCGCGGCATGGCGGGCAGCAGGCGCTCCATGGCGGCCTGGACTTCCTCGATGAAGGCGGCGTCGGGACAGAGCAGGATGGACTGGGCCAGCTCGTCGTGCTCGGCCTGCGAGAACAGGTCCATGGCGATCCAGTCGGCTGGCGTCTTGCCGTCGCAGATGACGAGAATTTCGCTGGGGCCGGCGATCATGTCGATGCCCACCACGCCGAAGACGCGGCGCTTGGCGGCCGCCACGTAGGCGTTGCCCGGGCCGACGATCTTGTCCACCTGCGGGATGGTTTCGGTGCCGTAGGCCAGGGCGCCCACCGCCTGCGCGCCGCCGATGGCGAAAACGCGGTCGACCCCGCTGATGGCGGCGGCGGCCAGCACGATGGGGTTGCGCGCGCCGTCGGGCGTGGGGGTGACCATGATCAGTTCGCGCACGCCGGCCACTTTGGCGGGAATGGCGTTCATGAGCACCGACGAGGGGTAGGCGGCCTTGCCGCCCGGCACGTACAGGCCCACGCGGTCCAGCGGCGTGACCTGCTGGCCCAGCAGCGTGCCTTCGGCGTCGGTGTAGGTCCAGGTTTCGGCGCGCTGGCGTTCGTGGTAGCTGCGCACGCGTTCGGCGGCCGCCTCCAGGGCGTTGCGCTGGGCGGCGGGCAGGGCCGCCAGGGCGGCCTCCCAGTCGGCGCGGGGAATTTCGAGGGCCGGGGCGCCGGCAACGTCCACGCGGTCGAAACGGCGGGTGTATTCCAGCAGCGCGGCGTCGCCGCGGGCGCGCACGTCGGCCAGGATGCCGGCGGCGGCGCGGTCGATGGATTCGTCCTCGGCGGCCTCGAAGGCCAGCAGCTTGGACAGGGCGGAAGCGAATCCGGGATCGCGGGAGTCGAGACGGTTTATGAAAGCCATGGCGTCATGGTACTAGCAGAGGGCCCGCGCCGCGGGCGGCGGGGACGGGGGTCAGGCGTTGCGGGCGGCGGCCCGCTCGAAGGCGTCCAGCAGGGGTTGCAGACGGGCGCCGCGGGTCTTGAGCGCCGCCTGGTTGACGATGAGCCGGGAGGAAATCGGCATGATGCTCTCGACTTCGACCAGGTTGTTGGCGCGCAGCGTGCCGCCGGTGGAAACCAGGTCGACGATGCAGTCGGCCAGGCCGACCAGCGGGGCCAGTTCCATCGAACCATACAGTTTGATGATGTCCACGTACACACCCTTGGCCGCGAAGTGTTCACGGGCCGACTGCACGTACTTGGTGGCCACGCGCAGGCGCGCGCCCTGGTGCACGGCGGCCTCGTAGTCGAAGCCCTGCCGGGCGGCCACGGCCAGGCGGCACTTGGCGATGTTCAGGTCGATGGGCTGGTACAGCCCGCCGGGCTGCTGCGCCGCGTGCTCGATCAGCACGTCCTTGCCGGCGATGCCCAGGTCGGCCGCGCCGTACTGCACGTAGGTGGGCACGTCGGAGGCGCGCACGATGATCAGGCGCAGGGCCGGGTCGCTGGTGGGCAGGATGAGCTTGCGCGAGCTTTCGGGGTTCTCGGGCACTTCGATGCCGGCCTCGGCCAGCAGGGGCATGGTTTCTTCGAAGATCCGTCCCTTGGACAGGGCCAGGGTGAGGGGCGTGACGGGAGCGTCGCTCATGCCGTTTCCTTGCCGCTAACGCGTTGTATGTCGGCGCCCAGGGCGCGCAGTTTCACTTCCATGCGGTCGTAGCCGCGGTCCAGGTGGTAAATGCGGTCGACCAGGGTTTCGCCTTCGGCGGCCAGGCCGGCGATGACCAGGCTGGCCGAGGCGCGCAGGTCGGTGGCCATGACCTTGGCGCCCGACAGGCGCGGCACGCCGCGCACCACGGCGGTGTGGCCGTCGATGTCGATGTCGGCGCCCATGCGGCGCAGCTCCTGCACGTGCATGAAGCGGTTTTCGAAGATGGTTTCCACCACCACCGAGGCGCCATCGGCCACGGTGTTCAGCGCCATGAGCTGGGCCTGCATGTCGGTGGCGAAGCCGGGGTATTCGTGGGTGCGGAAGTCCACGGCCCTGGGGCGCGCGTCCATGCGCCCGCGCACCCAGTCGGGGCCGGTTTCGAGGGTCACGCCAGCCTCGGCCAGCTTGGACAGCGTGGCGCCCATGATGGCGGGGTCGGTGTGGCGCAGCAGGATGTCGCCGCCCGCGGCGCCCACCGCGCACAGGAAGGTGCCGGCTTCGATGCGGTCGGACACCACGCGGTGCGAGGCGCCGTGCAGGCGCTCCACGCCTTCGATCACGATGCGGTCGGTGCCGTGGCCCTGGATGCGGGCGCCCATCTTGATGAGCAGCTCGGCCAGGTCCACCACTTCGGGCTCGCGCGCCGCGTTCTCGAGCACGGTGCGGCCTTCGGCCAGCACGGCCGCCATCAGCAGGTTTTCGGTGCCCGTGACGGTGACCATGTCGGTACGGATGACGGCGCCCTTCAGGCGGCTGGCGCGGGCCACCACGAAGCCGTGCTCGATGCTGATTTCGGCGCCCAGCGCGGCCAGCCCCTTGATGTGCTGGTCCACCGGGCGCTGGCCGATCGTGCAGCCGCCCGGCAGGCTTACGCGGGCCTCGCCGAAGCGCGCCACCAGCGGGCCCAGCACCAGGATGGAGGCGCGCATGGTCTTGACCAGTTCGTAGGGAGCCTCCAGGTTGTCGACGCCGTCAGCCTGCACGGTGACCACGCCGTCCGCCGCGCGTTCGGCGCGCACGCCCATGCGCTCCAGCAGGCGCAGCATGGTGGCGGTGTCGTTCAGGTGCGGCACGTTGGAGAGCGTGACCGGCTCGGCGGTCAGCAGGCCGGCGCAGAGAATGGGCAGGGCGGCGTTCTTGGCGCCCGAGATGGCGACTTCGCCTTGCAGGCGGGGGCCGCCGGTGATGCGGAGTTTGTCCATTATTTGCCTGCCTGTTCGTATTCGGCCGGGGTGAGCGTGCGCATGGAGAGCGCGTGGATTTCGGCTTTCATGCGGTCGCCCAGCGCCGCGTAGACCATCTGGTGGCGGGCGATGAGCCGCTTGCCCTCGAAAGCCGTGCTGACGATGACGGCGTCGAAGTGCGAGCCGTCGCCCTGGACGTCGAGGTGTACACAGGGCAGGCCGTCCGCGATGTATTGGCGGACTTGCTCGGGAGTGGGAAGCATGAACGTCAGTTCCTGAGTTTGTAGCCGCGGGCCAGGAGCCGCAGCGCATAGAGCGACAGCGCGAGGAAGACCCCGCTCACCACCGCCAGGCTGCGCCATGGGGAGACGTCCGACACCGAGAAGAACCCGTAGCGGAAGCCGTCGATGGTGTAGAAAATGGGATTCCAGTGCGACACGCCCTGCCAGAACGGCGGCAGGGTATGGATGGAATAGAACACGCCCGACAGAAACGTGGCCGGCATGATCAGGAAGTTCTGAAAGGCCGCGAGCTGGTCGAATTTCTCGGACCACAGCCCGGCGATCAGGCCCAGCGTGCCCATGATGCCGCAGGCCAGCACCGCGAACGCCAGCACCCACAGCGGATGCTGCGGCGCCAGCGACACGAAGAACAGCGCCACCAGCCACACGCATACGCCCACGGCCAGGCCGCGCGCCACGGCCGCCAGCACGTAGGCCGCGAAAATGTCGCGATGCGACAGCGGCGGCAGCAGCACGAACACCAGGTTGCCGGTGATGCGGCTCTGGATGAGCGATGAGGACGGATTGGCGAAGGCGTTCTGCAGCATGCTCATCATCATGAGCCCCGGAATCAGGAACGCGGTGTACGGCACCGTTCCGTACACCGTGACCCGCCCTTCCAGCACGTGCCGGAACACCAGCAGGTAGAGCAGCGCCGTGATGACCGGGGCCGCGATGGTCTGGAAGCTGACTTTCCAGAAGCGCAGCAGCTCCTTGCGCAGCAGCGTCGGAAAGCCGGAGCCGGCATCCAGGCGGGGCTGCACCAGCGGCTGGCTGGCGGAAGCTTCGGCGGGCGTCATGAGGAAATCTCTTCGGGTTGCAGCGTGGGGGTGGGCGGGAGGTCGTCCTGGTGCATGATGCGGACGAAGGCGTCTTCGAGGTCCACCCCGCCCACGCGGGCGAGCAGCGCCTGCGTGGTGTCCAGCGCCACGATGCGGCCGCCCTTGAGCATGGCGATGCGCCCGCACAGGGCCTCGGCCTCTTCGAGGTAGTGGGTGGTGAGCATGATGGTGTGGCCGGCCTTGTTCAGCCGCGAGATGAACTCCCACAACGTGCGGCGCAGGTCCACGTCCACGCCCGCCGTGGGCTCGTCCAGCACGATGACCGGCGGGCGGTGCACCAGCGCCTGCGCCACCAGCACGCGCCGCTTCATGCCGCCGGACAGTGCGCGCATGTTGTTGTCGGCCTTGTCGGCCAGCCCCAGGTTGTGGAGGATCTCGTCGATCCAGTCGTCGTTCTTGCGCAGCCCGAAATAGCCCGACTGGATGCGCAGCGTCTCGCGCACCGTGAAGAAGGGGTCGTACACCAGCTCCTGCGGTACCACGCCCAGGGCGCGCCGGGCCGACTTGTAGTCGGCCACGACGTCGTAGCCACAGACGCTGGCCCGGCCCGAGGTGGCGCGCGCCAGCCCGGCCAGGATGGAAATCAGCGTGGTCTTGCCGGCGCCGTTGGGGCCCAGCAGGCCGAAGAATTCGCCGTGGCCGATTTCGAGGCTGACGTTGTCCAGGGCCTGGAAGCCGGGGCCGGGGGCGCGGCCGAGCAGCTTCTGCCACCCGCTTCGGCGCGGCGCGTAGATCTTGGAGACGTGTTCGAGACTGACGGCGGACATGACGGCAGTGAGGGCCCGGAAAAGAGCGAATCGCTCATTATATAAGCGCCGTACGGCTCGCCGTCCGATGGCCCCGGCGCGGACAGGGACGGAACGCCGGCGCGGGAGCCGCGGGCTCCCGCGCCGCGCCCGTGCTTACTGGTTGCGCTGGTTGAGCGCGTTGATCAGGCCGTCGATGCCGTTCTGGTTGATCTGTTGCGCGAACTGGTTGCGGTAGTTCTCGATGAGCCAGATGCCTTCGACGTTCATGTCGTAGATCTTCCAGCCGTGGGCGGTCTTCTCCAGGCGGTAGTCCACGCCCACCGGCTGGCCGTTGTCCTGGGTGATGAGGGTGCGCACCACCACGTCGTCGGCGTTGGGGTCGCCGCGCAGCGGCAGCATCTTGACCTGCGTGCCGGCCGTCACGCGCGTGAGCGCGCCGCTGTAGGTGCGCACCAGGGTGCCGCGGAAGGCTGTCGCCAGGGCCTGCTTCTGCTGGTCGGTGGCCTGGCGCCAGTAGCGGCCCGCCGCCAGGCGGGTGGTCTTCATGAAATCGACGTAGGGCAGGATGTGCTGATCGACCACCTGGTTGATGCGGGCGGTGTTGCCCGCCTTGACGGCGCCGTCGGCCTTGAGCACGTTCAGGGCCTCGTCGGCGGCGGCCTGCACGAACTTGTCGGGCGGGCCGTTGGGGTCGGGTTTGGCATGGGCGGCCGCGGCGGCGGCCAGGCCCAGCAGGCCGGCGACGAACAGCCGTTGCAACAGGGAAAGAGGGGAAAACCGCATGTAGGTATGCTCCTTGCTCACGTAGGGGGACGGCGGTCCGGCTTACCGCGGCGCCGAAACCGGGGGGGGCGCTTCCGGGAGGCCCGCTTCCGGGGACTCCGTCTTCGGGGCGCCGGTTCCCGGGGCGGGCGCGGCGTCGTCCTCGTCGTCTTCGTAGTTGGGCAGCGTGGATTCGCTGTCCGTCTTGTGGCCCAGCACCATGGAGGCGCGGCGCTGCAGGTAGGCATCGCGCACGAAGCTGTACGGATCGAGCGCCACGCGGTCCACCGTGTCGGTCGCGTCCAGCAGGCTGGCGCGCGTGTCCACCACCTCGAGGCCCCACAGCGAGTTGCGCAGCGGCACGTTGTCGATGGCGCTCACGCCCATGTAGCCGTGTGCGCGGCCCTGCCAGTCGCCCACCAGGCCCACGCCGTCGCGCACCGTGGAGGCGCCGAAGAAGGGCAGCACCAGATAGGGGCCCTGGCCGAAGCCCCAGACGCCCAGCGTGGTGCCGAAATCGTTGGGGATCTTGCGGGCGCCGTTGGCCGAGGCCACGTCGAAGCAGCCGCCCACGCCCATCGTGGTGTTGAACAGGAAGCGGCCCAGCGTGTTGATGAAGTCGTGGCCGCGGCCCTGCAGGAAGCTGTTGGTGCCCGACCAGAGGTCGTCCACGTTGTTGAAGATATTGTGCACGCAGGTGCGCACCGGCTGCGGCGTGACGTAGGTGTAGGCCTGGGCCACGGGCTTGAACAGCGCACGGTCCACGGTGTCGTTGAACTTGTACACGCCCCGGTTGAAGCCTTCCCAGGGATCGCGCGGGTCCGGATTCGAGGACGCGGCGCAGCCGGCCAGCAGCGCGCCGGCTGCGGCGACAGTGGCAACGCGGGAAAGAGCTTGCATTTTCATGATGTGGGGATCCCTATCGGTAATTTCTTATTCGTGTCGCTGCGCGCCGGCGCGGTCCGGCCTTGTTGTTCAGGGGGCCTTGGGCGCGGCATCGGCGCCGCCGCCCTGGCTGGTGCCCGACTTTTCCGCCGACCCGTACAGGAACTGGCTGATGAGCTGCTCCAGCACCACGGCGCTTTGTGTATAGCGGATTTTTCCGCCGTCGGTAAAGTTCTCCTCGTCGCTGCCGGCGGTCAGGCCCAGGTATTGCTCGCCCAGCAGGCCGGAGGTCAGGATGGCGGCCGAGGTGTCCTTCGGAAACTGGTACGCCTTTTCGAGGTCGACCGACACCACGGCCTGGAAGGTCTTGTCGTCGAAGGAGATGCCGGACACCCGGCCCACCACCACGCCCGCGCTTTTCACGGGCGCGCGCACCTTCAGGCCGCCCACGTTGTCGAAGTTGGCGGTCAGCGTGTAGGTGGGGGCGAAGGAAAAGCTGCTCAGGTTGCCGGCGCGCAAAGCCAGGAACACCAAGGCGGCCGCGCCCAGCAGCACGAACAGGCCCACCCAGAAATCGGTTTTTTCGCGTGACATGATTCGTTATCCGTTTCAGTTTCCAAACATCAGGGCCGTGAGCAGGAAATCCAGGCCCAGCACCGCCAGCGAGCCCACCACCACGGTGCGCGTGGTGGCGCGGGCCACGCCCTCGGGGGTGGGGCGCGCCTGCCAGCCCTCGTAGAGCGCCACCAGCGTGACGGTGACGCCGAACACCAGGCTCTTGATGACGCCGTTGGCCACGTCGCTCCAGACGTCCACGCCATTCTGCATCTGCGACCAGAACGCCCCGGCGTCCACGCCGATGAGCGCCACGCCCACGACCCAGCCGCCCAGGATGCCCACCATGGAGAACACCGAGGCCAGGATGGGCATGGCGACGATGCCGCCCCATAGCCGGGGCACCAGCACGCGGCGCATGGGGTCCACGGCCATGACCTCCATGGCGGCGAGCTGCTCGCCGGCCTTCATCAGGCCGATTTCGGCCGTCAGCGAGGTGCCCGCCCGGCCCGCGAAGAGCAGCGCCGTCACCACGGGGCCCAGTTCGCGCACCAGGGACAGCGCCACCAGCAGGCCCAGGGCCTCCTCGGAGCCGTAGCGGTTCAGCGTGTAATAGCCCTGCAGGCCCAGCACGAAGCCCACGAACATGCCGGACACGGCAATGATGAGCAGCGAATAGTTGCCGATGAAGTGGATCTGCTGCGACACCAGGCGGGGCCGCGACAGCGCAATGCCGCTGCGCGCCAGCATGGCGCCGAAGAAGCGGGTGAAGTAGCCCACGCCGCTTACCTGGGCGCGGGCCCAGCCGCCCAGCGCGCCGATGGTCTTGAGGGGGCCGCTCATGCCTTGCCTCCTTGTTGCGACAGCCATTTCCGGAAAGCCGGCGTCTCGGGGTAGTGGAACGCCACCGGGCCGTCCGGCTCGCCGCGCAGGAACTGCTGCACGTAGGGGTCGCCCGAGGCCGAGAGCACGTCGGGCGTGCCGGCGGCCTTGAGCTCGCCCTGGCCCACCAGATACACCTGGTCGGCGATGGCGAAAGACTCATGCACGTCGTGGGTGATCAGCACCGAGGCACAGCCCAGCCGGTCCGCCAGGTCGCGGATGAGGCGGGCGGTGACGCCCAGCGAGATCGGGTCCAGCCCCGCGAAGGGCTCGTCATAGAGAATGAGCTCGGGCTCCAGCACCACCGCGCGGGCCAGCGCCACGCGGCGCGCCATGCCGCCCGATATCTCGGACACTTTCAGGTGAGCGGCCGCCCGCAGGCCCACGGCGTCGAGCTTGTCGAGCACGCGCTCGACGACTTCCGCGTCGCTGGCGCGCGTGTGCTCGCGCAGCGGGAAGGCCACGTTTTCGAAGACGTTGAGATCGGTGAACAGCGCGCCCTGCTGGAACAGCACGCCCATGCGCTGGCGCAGGGCCTGCAGTTCGGCGGCGCCGGCCTGGCCGATGTCCTGGCCGAAGACCACGACCTTGCCGCGCTGCGCCTGGATCTGGCCCGTGGCCGCGCGCAGCAGCGTCGTCTTGCCGGAGCCGGATCCGCCCATGATGGCCACCACCTGTCCGGCCCGGACATCCATGGAGATGCCGCGCAGCACGGTGAAATCACCGTAGCCGAGCGCGACGTCGTGCAGGCGCAGGGCGAATTCCGAAGTGCTGCGGGAGTGAGCGGGCATGGACAACGATAGGGGTTCCAGTTCCGGGGACGGAGCAAGCCCCGCGGCCCCGAATGCGCTCGGCCTCGGGCGGGGCCGGCGCTTGCGCGGCGGGCCGCGCCGGCAAGCGCCCGGTTATTCGAATGCCGGGGTGGGGAATTCCCTGCTTCCCGGCGGCGAGGCGCCATTGTAGCCGGTCGCCCCGATGCCACAATCCGAGGCGTCACGATTGGAACAGTGTTTTCGCAGCCGGGAACAATGCGCTCGCCGGCACGGCCCGCCGCGGCGCAAGCGGTCAGCCGCCCGCGCGGCGCCGGGCGTCGGCCAGCTCGGCCGCCAGGCGGGCCACCAGGGCCGCCGTGGATTCGCGGCGCGCCAGGGGCGCGCCCTGGCCGGCCCAGAGCGAAAGCACCGAGATGTCGCCCAGCCTGGCGCCAGCCGTGCGCATGGGCCGGGTCAGCGCATTTTGCTGCGGGTAAGGATAAATATCGGCGGAGATGGCGTCGGTTTCGCGCATGAAATCGTTGACCAGCCCGCGCGCGGGCCGGCCGGAGTAGGCCCGGGTGATGCGCGACTGCTCGGCCTGCGACGCTGGCAGCGCGGCCTTGTAGGCTTCGGGAATGCCGCTTTCGTCGGCGCACAGGAAGGCCGTGCCCATCTGCGCGGCCTGCGCGCCCAGGGCCAGCGCCGCCGCAATGCCGCGGCCGTCCATGATGCCGCCCGAGGCGATCACCGGAATGCGCAGCGCGTCGGCGACCTGCGGCACCAATGCCATGGTGCCAATCAGGGCGCTGTCGAAATCGTCCAGGAAGGTGCCGCGGTGCCCGCCGGCTTCCGCGCCCTGGGCCACCACCGCGTCCACGCCGTCTTCCTGCAGCGCCAGGGCCTCGCGCACCGTGGTGGCGGTGCCCACGGTGAGAATGCCCAGCTCGCGGCAGCGCGCCAGCGCCTCGCGGGGCATGCGGCCGAACGTGAAGCTGAACACCGCCGGCCGCACCCGCAGCACGGCCTCGATCTGCCCGGGCAGCAGGTCGGCCTGCGGGCCGGGCGCCTCGGGCGCCGGCAGACCCAGCCGCGCATGGAAGCGGGCCAGCAGCGCCAGCATGTTTCCGCCGTCTCCGCGCATGGGCTGCTCGGGAACCGCGGCGAACAGGTTGATGGCGAAAGGCCGCGGCGTGCGTTCGCGGATCGCGGCCGCGGCGGCCTCGATCTGCGCGGCGCCGAGGTAGGCGGCGCCCAGCGATCCCAGGCATCCCGCCCTGGACGCTTCGGACACCAGTTCCACCGTGGTCGCGCCGCCCGCCATGGGCGCCTGGATGATGGGATGTTCGAGTGGCAGCAGGTCTTGCAGGGGGGTGGCCATGGGATTGCTCCTGGAAGGGCTTATTGGAGCTGGATGTTTCCAGCCTTGATGACGTGCGCCCACTTCTCGGTTTCGCGCTTGATGAAGTCGCCGAATTCCTCGGGCGTGCCGCCGCCGGCCTGGCTGCCGGTGTCGGCGATGGCCTTCTGGACGTCGGGCTCCTTCAGGATGCGGTTGAACTCCGCATTGAGCTTGGCGATGATGGGCGCCGGGGTGCCGGCCGGGGCGACGATGCCCTGCCAGTTGTACGATTCGAAGCCGGGCAGGCCGGATTCGGCCATGGTCGGCACGTCGGGCAGCACGGCCAGGCGCTTGGCCGAGGTGACGGCAATGGGGTGGATTTTCTTGCCCTGGATGGCGGGCAGCGCCGAATAGCCCATTTCGAACATCATCGCGATATGGCCGCCCATCAGGTCGGTGGCGGCGAGGCTGCCGCCCTTGTAGGGCACGTGCACGATGTCGATCCTGGCCTGTTCGCGGAACATTTCTCCCGACAGGTGGTGCGCGCCGCCCACGCCCGACGAGCCGAACGACAGCTTGCCCGGTTCTTTCCGGGCCAGGGCGATCAGGTCCTGCAGGTTCTTGACGGGCAGTTCGTTGTTGACGCTCAGCACCAGCGGGCTGTTCTCGATCAGGATGATCGGCGCCAGGTCTTTCTGCGGATCGTAGGGCAGCTCCTTCATCAGCGACGGGTTCACCGCCATGGGCGCCAGGTTGCCGGTGCCGATGGTGTAGCCGTCGGGGGCGGCCTTGGCGATCAGGTTGGTTCCCACCACGCCGCCGGCGCCGGCCTTGTTCTCGACCACCACGGGCTGGCCCAGCGATTCGCCCAGTTTGCGCGCCAGCAGGCGCACGCGCGTGTCGGCAAAGCCGCCGGGCGCGTAGGGCACGATCATGGTGATGGGCTTGGTCGGCCAGTCGGCGGTCTGCGCTTGCGCGGCTCCGCAAAGGGCTGCGGTGGCGGCCAGTGCCGCGATCAGGGGGCGCAGGGGTTTCATCATGGGACTCCTCTTTCTGTCTCGCTATCTCTATGAACGGGCCGGTTGTCCGGCCCGTTGCATTATGCCTTTTCGCGGCATGTCCCCAGGCGCCAGGCCGACGCCGCCAACAGCAGCGCCGCGCCGGCCAGCGCCTGAGGCAGGTCCGCGCCCAGCCGTTGCGCCCAGGACGCGGCCAGCGGTCCCAGCATCTGGCCGGCGGCGAATGCCGAGGTCAGCAGCGCAGCCGCGCGCGGCGCCTGGGCCCCGGCCGCGCGCCTGGCGGCCAGGATGCCCGCCTGCGTAATGACCATGAAAGTGCCGCCCACCAGCAGCGCCGCCAGCACCACGGCCGCCAGGCTGTGCCACCCCGCCGCGGCCAGCATGCCCAGCGCCATCAGCCACTGCGCCGCCCGCCACAGCCCGATTTCGTCCGCCCGCCGCGCCAGGCGGGGCGCGGCCAGGCAGGACAGCATGGCGGCCAGGCCGAACGCGGGCCAGGCCCACCCGAAGACCGCGGGATCCGGCACGATGTCCTTGGCCATGGCCGGCAGGAACGTTGCGGGCACGATGTATCCCGCGCCGAAAATGCCGTAGTGCAGGGCCATCCGCCGTACCCGCGGCGGCAGCGGCGCGCGCGGCGGCAGCGCCTGCGGCCCGGCGGGTGCGCCGCTCATGCCGCGCAGCAGGCGGGGCAGGGCGGCGGCCGACAGCCCCAGGGCCAGCGCGCCCAGCGCGATCCAGCTCGCCTGGGCGCTGGCGTGGCGGGCCATGAGCGCCAGGCAGGCCAGGCCGGTCAGGGCGATGCCCGCGCCCACGCCCGCAAACGCCAGCGCCGCGGCTCCCGGCTCGCGCGGGTCGCCGGCCGGCACCGGCCGCCAGGCCGCCACGCAGATGAACGCGCTGGCGCTGGCGTAGCCCGCGGCCAGCCGCAGCAGGGCCCAGACCGCGACGCCTTGCGCGCCGGCCATCGCCAGCGTGAGCGCGGCCACCGCGGCCAGGCTGGCCGCCAGCACCGCGCGCAGGCGGCGGATCGGCCAGGCAACGGCCGCGAGCGCGCCCAGCAGGTAGCCGGCATAGTTGGCCGAGGCGAGCAGGCTGCCCTGCGCCAGAGACAGGCCGGCCTCCTGCGCCATCTGGGGCCAGACCGGCGTGAAGGCAAAGCGGCCGATGCCCATGGCGGCGGCCAGGGCCAGGGCGGCGGGCCAGGCCAGGCGGGCCGCGCCGGCGGACGGGACAGATGCGGAAACGGAGGCGGGAGGCGTAGACATGCCGCCTAATCTACGTCTGTACTAATATCTTTAATAGTGAATTATTCAGAACTCTAGTTCTTGAAATGAGAAATATCGACCTCGACGCACTGCAGATTTTCAAGGCCGTGGCCGACCATGGCGGGGTGGCGCGCGCCGCGGCCCACCTGCACCGCGTGCAGTCCAACGTTTCCACCCGCCTCAAGCAGCTGGAGGCGTCGCTGGAAGCGCCGCTGTTCCGCCGCCAGAACCGCCGGCTGGTGCTGTCCGACCAGGGCCGCGTGCTGCTGGGCTACGCGGACCGCCTGCTGCGCTTGTCGCAGGAAGCGCAGGCGGCGGTGCGCAGCGGCGCGCCCCAGGGCGTGCTGCGCATCGGCACCATGGAAAGCACGGCGGCGGCGCGGCTGCCGCCCATTCTCGCCGGCTACCACGCGGACTGGCCGCAGGTGCGCATCGAACTGGTCACGGGCACGTCGGGCGCGCTGGCGGCCAAGGTGCGCAATTTCGAGATCGAGGCCGCGTTCGTGGCCCAGCCCTATCCGGGCCAGGGGCTGCAGGCGCAGGACGCTTTCCAGGAAGAACTGGCCCTGATCTCGCCGCTGGCCTGGCCCGGGCCGAGCGGCCCGCAAGACCTCGCGGAGCGCACCGTCATCGCCTTCGCGGCGGGCTGTTCGTACCGGCGCATCCTGGAATCCTGGCTCAGCCAGGCCGGCGTGGCCCCGGCCAAGGTCATGGAGTTCGCCTCGTACCACGCCATCGTGGCCTGCGTGGCGGCGGGCTCCGGCGTGGCCGTGGTGCCGCGCTCGGTGCTGGCGGTGCTGGGCGCGCAGCGGAGCGTGCGGGCCACGCCGCTGGCGGGGCCGCATGGCAGCGCCCTCACCCAGCTCGTCTGGCGGCCCGGGGACGAAACCCCCGCCCTGCAGGCCCTGCGGCGCCAGATCGGGGAACTCAGAAGCGGTAGCCCACGCCCAGGGTCGCCACCCACGGATTGATGCGGGCCGTGCCGATGCGCTGGCCGTCGAGCTTCACCGTGGACGAGATGTCGATGTAGCGGATGTCGGCGTTCATGAACCAGCGGTCGTTGATCTTGATGTCGGCGCCCAGTTGCGCGGCCACGCCCCACGAGTCCTTGAGCTTGAGGTCCGAGCCCGACAGCGCGCCCTTGGTCTGGGTGTCGAAGAAGTGGGTGTAATTGATGCCCACGCCGATGTACGGCTGGATCATGCTGTCGGGCAGGATGTGCCATTGCAGGCTGAGCGTGGGCGGCAGATGCTTGGTGGTGCCGATCTTGCCCAGGCCGCTGCCGCGGATGTCGTGCTCGAAGGGCCAGGCGCCCAGCAGTTCGATGCCGATGTTGCGCGTGGCCATATAGGTCAGCGTGAAGCTGGGGCGCACGTTGTTGTTCACGTCGAGCTTGACGCCGCCGTCGAGTACGCTGCCGTTGTTGGAGTCGGGGCGCACCTGCGTCACGCCCACCTTGAGCAGCACGTCGCCCGCCTCGTGGGCGTGCGCGGGGGCGGCAAAGGCGGCGGCGGTCAGTCCTGCGATGGCGGCGGCGCGCAGGCGCCCGTTCAAGAAGAACATTTTTTTCTCCGATCTTTCCGTGGATACGAGCCTGTAGATTCGCAGAGCGGAGGACCGCGCCGATTGATGCGTATCAAAACGTGAAAAGACCACATTCCAATTGTGGCTATAGGGCAACAGCGGGCGCGCAAAAACAAAACCGGCCTCCCTTGGGAGGCCGGTCCGGCGCTTGCGGCGGGCGCGTTCAGCGCGGCAGGTCGGAGCTGCCCATCAGGTAGGCGTCGACCGCGCGGGCGCATTGGCGGCCTTCGCGGATGGCCCACACCACCAGGGACTGGCCGCGGCGCATGTCGCCGGCGGCGAACACCTTTTCCACGCTGGTGCGGTAGTCGTCGGTATTGGCGCGCACGTTGCCGCGCGCGTCGCGCTCCACGCCGAAGGCGTCCAGCACGGTCTGCACCGGCGAGACGAAGCCCATGGCCAGCAGCACCAGGTCGGCCTTGATTTCGAATTCAGAGCCTTCGACCTCGCGCATCTTCATCTGGCCGGTGGCTTCGTCCTTGAACCATTCCACACGGGCGGCCACCAGTTTCTCGACCTTGCCGTTGCTGCCCTTGAGCTGCTTGGTGGTCACCGACCAGTCGCGTTCGCAGCCTTCCTCGTGCGAGGACGAGGTGCGCAGCTTCAGCGGCCAGTAGGGCCAGGTCATGGACTTGTTTTCCGACTCGGGCGGCTGGGGCATCAGTTCGAACTGCGTCACCGAGGCCGCGCCATGGCGGTTGCTGGTGCCCACGCAGTCCGAGCCCGTGTCGCCGCCGCCGATCACCACCACGTGCTTGCCCTTGGCCAGCGTCTGGTTGACGAGGCGGTCGCCCGCCACGGCCTTGTTCTGCTGGCGCAGGAAGTCCATGGCGAAGTACACGCCCGACAGCTCGCGGCCCGGCACCGGCAGGTCGCGCGGGGTTTCCGAGCCGCCGGTCATGACCACGGCGTCGAATTCCTCCATCAGCGATTCCGGCGTGCGCACCGTCAGGCCGTCGGCGGCCGCGTCGGTCGGCTTGCCCACGTAGGTCGAGGGGGCGAACTCCACGCCTTCGGCTTCCATCTGGGAAATGCGGCGGTCGATCTGGTGCTTTTCGAGCTTGAAGTCGGGAATGCCGTAGCGCAGCAGGCCGCCGATGCGGTCGCTTTTCTCGAAGAGCGTCACCGCGTGGCCCGCGCGGGCCAGCTGCTGGGCGCAGGCCAGGCCGGCGGGCCCGGAGCCCACCACGGCAACCTTCTTGCCGGTCTTGCGCGCCGGCACCTGCGGCACCACCCAGCCTTCTTCCCAGCCCTTGTCGATGATGGCGTGCTCGATGGACTTGATGCCCACGGCGTCGCTGTTGATGTTCAAGGTACAGGCGGCCTCGCATGGCGCCGGGCAGATGCGGCCGGTGAACTCCGGGAAATTGTTGGTGGAGTGCAGCACGTCGAGCGCGCGCTTCCAGTCCTGGCGGTAGACCAGGTCATTCCAGTCGGGGATGATGTTGTTGACCGGGCAGCCGTTGTTGCAGAACGGGATGCCGCAGTCCATGCAGCGCGCCGCTTGCTGCCGGGCTTGCTCGTCGGTCAGGTGCAGCACGAATTCGCGCCAGTTCTTCACCCGCTTCTGCGGGGCCTCGCTGGCCTCCTGCAGACGCTGGTACTCCATAAAGCCGGTAATCTTTCCCATGGTATCCCTCACGCAGCCAGTTGTTGCGGGTTGGCTGCACGCCACATTTCACCCAATGCGCGGCGGTAGTCCGTCGGCATGACTTTCACGAATTTGCCGCGCGAGGCTTCCCAGTCGCCCAGGATCTCGCGGGCGCGGAAGCTGCCGGTGTAGCGGAAGTGGTCTTCCACCAGGCGGCGCAGGATGGCTTCGTCCGTTTCGCGCTCGCCGCCGCGCTGCGCGCTGTGCCAGATGTCCATCTGGTTCTGGGCCAGCTGCTCGGCGTGCGAGACGACGGGCTCGAGTTCCACCATGGCGAGGTTGGCGCGCTGCTTGAGCGTGCGGTCCGGATCCCAGACGTAGGCCACGCCGCCGGACATGCCGGCCGCGAAGTTGCGGCCCGTGGCGCCCAGCACGACGACGGTGCCGCCGGTCATGTATTCGCAGCCGTGGTCGCCCGTGCCTTCCACCACCGTGGCCGCGCCCGAGTTGCGCACGGCGAAGCGTTCGCCGGCCACGCCGTTGAAGAAGGCTTCGCCGGCCAGCGCGCCGTAGAGCACGGTGTTGCCCACGATGATGTGGTCGGGGCCGAAGCCGCGGAAGTCGTTGGGCGAGCGCACGATGATGCGGCCGCCCGACAGGCCCTTGCCCACGTAGTCGTTGCCTTCGCCCACCAGGTCCAGCGTGATGCCGTGCGCCAGGAATGCGCCGAAGCTCTGGCCGGCGGTGCCGTTGCACTGGATGTGGATGGTGTCGTCGGGCAGCCCCTCGTGGCCGTAGCGCGCCGCCACGGCGCCCGACAGCATGGCGCCGATGGTGCGGTTGCGGTTGCGCACCGGGGTGATGAACGAGACTTTCTCGCCGCGCTCCAGCGCGGGCTTGCTGCGCTCGATGAGCTGGTGGTCCAGCGCATTGGCCAGGCCGTGGTCCTGTTCTTCGGTCTGGCGCACGGGCGTGTCGGCCTGCACCTGGTGGAACACGCGGGAGAAGTCCAGGCCGCGGGCCTTCCAGTGTTCCACGCCGGCGCGCATGTCGAGCAGGTCGGCGCGGCCGATCAGGTCGTCGAACTTGCGGATGCCGAGCTGGGCCATGATTTCGCGGACTTCTTCGGCAATGAAGAAGAAGAAGTTCACCACGTGCTCGGGCTTGCCCTGGAATTTCTTGCGCAGTTCGGGGTCTTGCGTGGCCACGCCCACCGGGCAGGTGTTCAGGTGGCACTTGCGCATCATGATGCAGCCTTCGACGACCAGCGGCGCGGTGGCGAAGCCGAATTCGTCGGCGCCCAGCAGCGCGCCGATGACCACGTCGCGGCCCGTCTTCATCTGGCCATCGGCCTGCACGCGGATGCGGCTGCGCAGGCGGTTGAGCACCAGCGTCTGCTGCGTTTCGGCCAGGCCCAGCTCCCAGGGCGTGCCCACGTGCTTGATGGACGACACCGGCGAGGCGCCCGTGCCGCCGTCATGGCCGGCGATCACGACGTGGTCGGCCTTGGCCTTGGCCACGCCGGCCGCCACCGTGCCCACGCCCACTTCGGACACCAGCTTCACCGAGATCGACGCCTTGGGGTTGACGTTCTTCAGGTCGTGGATGAGCTGCGCCAGGTCTTCGATGGAATAGATGTCGTGGTGCGGCGGGGGCGAGATCAGGCCCACGCCGGGCACCGAGTAGCGCAGCTTGGCGATGTATTCCGACACCTTGTGGCCGGGAAGCTGGCCGCCTTCGCCGGGCTTGGCGCCCTGCGCCATCTTGATCTGGATCTGGTCGGCCGAGGCCAGGTATTCGGCGGTGACGCCGAAGCGGCCCGAGGCCACCTGCTTGATCTTGGAGCGCAGCGAGTCGCCCTTCTTGAGGGCCACGTCGGCTTCGATGCGCTCGGCGCCCAGCACCGAGGCCAGCGTGTCGCCGTCCTTGATGCCGCTCTTGCCGTTGCGCATCTCGGCGCGGTAGCGCAGCTCGTCTTCGCCGCCCTCGCCCGTGTTCGACTTGCCGCCGATGCGGTTCATGGCCACGGCCAGCACCGAGTGCGCCTCGGTGGAGATCGAACCCAGCGACATGGCGCCCGTGGCGAAGCGCTTGACGATTTCCTTGGCCGGCTCCACGTCGTCCAGCGGAATGGCGCGCGAGGGATCGAAGCGGAACTCGAACAGGCCGCGCAGCGTCATGTGGCGGCGGCTCTGGTCGTTGATGATCTGCGCGTATTCCTTGTAGGTGCGGTAATTGTTCGAGCGCGAGGCGTGCTGCAGCTTGGCCACCGAATCCGGCGTCCACATGTGCTCTTCGCCGCGGATGCGGAAGGCGTATTCGCCGCCCGCGTCCAGGTCGTTGGCCAATACCGGATCGTTGCCGAAGGCCGCGCGGTGCAGGCGCAGGGCTTCCTCGGCCACCTCGAAGATGCCGATGCCTTCGATGGTGGAGGCGGTGCCGGTGAAGTACTTGTCCACCAGCGCGCTCTGCAGGCCCACGGCCTCGAAGATCTGGGCGCCGGTGTACGACATGTACGTGGAGATGCCCATCTTGGACATCACCTTGTTCAGGCCCTTGCCGATCGCCTTGATGTAGTTCTTGACGGCCTTTTCGGGGTCGCTCATCTTGCCCAGCGATTCCAGCGCCAGGTAGGGGTGGATGGCTTCGGCGCCGTAGCCGCCCAGCAGGGCGAAGTGGTGGACTTCGCGGGCCGAGCCGGTTTCCACCACCAGGCCGGTGCTGGTGCGCAGGCCGGCGCGGATCAGGTGCTGGTGCACGGCCGAGGTGGCCAGCAGCGCGGGAATGGCCACGCGCTCGCTGTCGACCAGGCGGTCGGACACGATGAGGATGTTGTAGCCGCTTTGCACCGCGTCCACGGCGCGCGCGCACAGCGCGGCCACGCGGGCCTCGATGCCTTCCGGACCCCAGGCGGCCGGATAGGTGATGTCCAGCTCGTAGCTGCGGAACTTCTTGCCTGTCACCTGTTCGATGTCGCGGATCTGCGCCATGGCGGCGAAATCCAGCACCGGCTGCGAGACTTCCAGGCGCAGCGGCGGGTTCACGTTATTGATGTCCAACAGGTTGGGCTTGGGGCCGATGAACGACACCAGCGACATCACGAGCTGTTCGCGGATGGGGTCGATGGGCGGGTTCGTGACCTGGGCGAAAAGCTGGCGGAAGTAGTTGTAGAACGGCTTGGAGCGGTTCGACAGCACGGCCAGCGGGGCGTCGTTGCCCATGGAGCCGATCACTTCCTCGCCGTTGGCGGCCATGGGCTCCAGGATGAACTTGTAGTCTTCCTGGGTCCAGCCGAAGGCCTGCTGGCGGTCGAGCAGCGGCACGGACGACTGCGTGGGCACGCCGGCCTGGCGCGGCGCGGGCAGCGATTCCAGCTTGATCTGCAGGCGCTCGATCCACTGGCGGTAGGGGCGGCTGTTGGCCAGCTGCATCTTGATCTCGGCGTCGTCGATGATGCGGCCCTGTTCCAGGTCGATGAGAAACATCTTGCCGGGCTGCAGGCGCCACTTCTTGACGATGCGGTTTTCGGGGATGGACAGCGTGCCGGCCTCGGAGGCCAGGATGACCATGTCGTCGTCGGTGACCAGGTAGCGGGCGGGGCGCAGGCCGTTGCGGTCCAGCGTGGCGCCGATCTGGCGGCCGTCGGTGAAGGCCACGGCGGCCGGACCGTCCCAGGGCTCCATCATGGCGGCGTGGTACTCGTAGAACGCGCGGCGGCTCTCGTCCATCTGCGTGTGCTGCTCCCACGCCTCCGGGATCATCATCATCATCGCGTGGGCGAGCGAGTAGCCGGAGTTCACCAGCAGTTCGAGGCAGTTATCGAACGTGGCCGTATCGGACTGACCTTCGTAAACGATGGGATAGAGCTTTTTCAGGTCGTCGCCCAGCACGGCCGACTGCATCATGCCTTCGCGGGCGCGCAGCCAGTTGAAGTTGCCCTTGACCGTGTTGATCTCGCCGTTGTGGGCGATCATGCGGTAGGGGTGGGCCAGCGGCCAGGCCGGGAAGGTGTTGGTCGAGAAGCGCTGGTGCACCAGCGCCAGGGCCGACACCGTGCGCGGATCGGCCAGGTCGCGGTAGTAGCGGCCGACCTGGTCGGCCAGCAGCAGGCCCTTGTAGACCACGGTGCGCACCGAGGCCGAGGGCACGAAGTATTCCTTGCCGTGGGCCAGGCGCATGTTCTGGATGGCGTGGCTGGCGGTCTTGCGGATGACGTACAGCTTGCGCTCCAGCGCGTCGGGCACCATGACGTCGGCGCCGCGGCCGATGAAGAGCTGGCGGATCACGGGCTCGCAGTCGCGCACGGCGGGCGACATGGGCATGTCCACGTCCACCGGCACGTCGCGCCAGCCCAGCACGACCTGGCCTTCGGCGCGCACCGAGCGCTCGAGCTCCTGCTCACAGGCCAGGCGCGAGGCGGTTTCCTTGGGCAGGAACACCATGGCCACGCCGTACTCGCCCGGGGGCGGCAGCACGATGCCGCGCTGGCCCATTTCCTCGCGGTACAGCGTGTCGGGAATCTGGATCAGGATGCCGGCGCCGTCGCCCATGAGCTTGTCGGCGCCCACCGCGCCGCGGTGGTCCAGGTTTTCGAGGATCTTCAGGCCCTGCTGGATGATGGCGTGGCTTTTCTTGCCCTTGATGTGGGCGACGAAGCCGACGCCGCAGGCGTCGTGCTCATTGGCCGGGCTGTACAGCCCCTGGGCGGCGGGCAAGCCGATGCGGCTCGCATCGATGGGAACCGCCTTGAGGGGGCGACAGGAATCGTTCGGGGTAATTTGGGACATGGCGCGCTCCGCAGTGGGCCTGCGTCGTTATGTTGCAGTGCAGGGTGGGACAATAACCCTGCGGGAGGTAGGGCGCAACAGAAATAAAAAGGGAGCGACCCTATTTATATGTTTGCACCGTTTCTGTGCAATAAATAGGGTACGCATCAAGAGGCGCGCCAGACAAGGGTTACAGGGGTATGGTCAAAAAATGCGCACTATATTGGGGCGCGGAATGGCTGTTTTTCTTATATTATGTCCCCAATAGTTTGTGGGTTTGTCGCAATCTGGAGCAGCCCGCGCCGGGCGGCGGGAGCGCCCGGCGCGCCGCGGGAGCGGGGCTGGCATGCAGGGGAAGCCGATGCGAAAAACCGCCGTCCGGGCGGACGCGCGAGGCGGCTCGGCGGCGGCGCGGGGCCGGAACGGCCCTCAGCGGTGGGAATCGGGGGCGGGAGGCGGAGGCGGCGGCGTCTCGCCGCCTTCGGCGGCTGGAGCGGGCGGGGCGGGTTTCTTGCGCGGGCGGCCGCGCTGGCCGGGGGCGACCCGGCGGCTGGCCGTATGCGCCAGGCTGGCGATGAAGCCCGGGCCGCCCAGCGCCCATTGCCCCGACACGGCCTGGTCGATGCGCTGCGATTCTTCGCGGGTCAGGCCGTCGTGCAGGCGCTTGCGGTAGTTGGCCTGGCGGTCGAACGGCGTGTTGCCGCAGGCCCAGTAGTCGGCGTGGTCGGACTGCCAGGCGGCCGGCGGCGCGCTGGTGTTGCCCGTGTGGCTGGCGGCGGACGACCACGGCCACGAGTCGGCGTCCTGCGATGCGCCGCTGCGCACCGGGTAGGTTTCGAGCCAGACCAGCGCGGGCAGGACCCAGGCGCCGGGCTCGAGCAGGGCCGAGCGGTAGCGCCCCGCGAACACGCGCCCGCCGCGCAGGCGCGCGGCGAGATTGCGGCCCAGTGTCTGCATCAGGCGCGGCAGTCCTTCTTCGTCGGCCGGCGTGGCCAGCAGCAGGATGCGGTCGTTGGCGAGCACCCATCCATGCACGGAAACACGATGGCGCAGGGCGGATTCGCCCAGCCAGGCGGCAAGCTGGTTGAGGATGTCGGCCGGAGCGGGCTGCGACGGCGCCGCCAGCGGCTGAATGAAGTTGGCCTGCACCAGTTGGGGCAGCCCGGGGGCGTACAGACGGGGCAGACGAGCCATAGTGTCAGGGCTTGCGCATGGAAGAACGGGGTGTCTTCGCTATGGGTATATAAATAGTGCCACGATAGGCCGCGGTCAAGCCTTTCAGCCGCGAAACCGAATCCGGATCGCGGATTCGCGCCGTACAGGACCTCTAGACGCGCAGGTTAACATTTGGCGACGGAACCTCGCACCGTGGATATACCCTAATCCCCGGCTTCGCCCGCCCCATTTTCCCATCAGGAGACTCTTCCTATGGCCACGGCCCTGGAACTCATTTCCGAGCACCGCTGTTTCGGCGGTTCGCAGCGCTTTTACCGTCACGCGTCGGAGGAGATCGGCCTGCCCATGCGCTTTTCGGCCTACCTGCCGCCGCAGGCCGCCGCCGGCCCGGTGCCGGTGCTGTTCTACCTCGCGGGCCTGACCTGCACCGAGGAAACCTTCATGATCAAGGCGGGCGCGCAGCGCCTGGCCGCCGAGCTGGGCGTCATGCTCGTGGCGCCCGACACCAGCCCGCGCGGGGCCAACGTGCCGGGCGAAGACGAAAGCTGGGACCTGGGCACCGGCGCGGGCTTCTACCTGGACGCCGCCCGCGCCCCCTGGCGCGGCCATTACCGCATGTATAGCTACGTCACGCGCGAGCTGTACCGCATCGCCACCGGCGGCGCCCTGCCGGGCGACGCCGCGCGCGCCGGCATTTTCGGCCATTCCATGGGCGGGCACGGCGCACTGGTGCTGGCGCTGCGCAACCCCGGCCTTTTCCGCTCGGTGTCGGCTTTCGCGCCCATGGCCGCGCCCAGCCTGTGCCCTTGGGGCAAGAAGGCCTTCGGCGCCTATCTCGGCGACGATGCCGCTCAATGGGAAGCCTACGACGCTTCGGCGCTCATGCGCGGCCTGCGCCAGCCCTTCCCGGACGGCATCCTGATCGACCAGGGCACCGCCGACCAGTTCCTGGCCGAACAGTTGTATCCCGAGGTGTTCGAGACCGCCTGCGCGCAGGCGGGCCAGCCCCTCACGCTGCGCCGGCACGAGGGCTACGATCATGGCTACTACTTCATCTCCAGTTTCATCGAGGATCACATCCGGTTTCACGTCGAGCGGCTTGGAAAACCGGCCGCCTGAGAGCGGGCTTCTATACTGGTTTGCCTGCCGCGGCAGGCCCGCGGGCAGCGCCGCGCCGGGCCGGGCCGCGGCGTTCTTTTCATGGGGAAGCCCGAGTTGATAAGCGGTATTGCTCCTTTTGTCTGGATACTGGCGGGCGCGGTGATCGTGCTGCTGCCGGGGCTGTTCATGCTGCTGGGGCGGGGCGGGCCGCGCGACGAGCGCGGCCGCCGCATGTTCCAGTTCCGTCCGGTGCGCCGGCTCTTCGGGCTGCTGCTGGTGGCGCTGGGCTGCGTGTCCGGCCTGCTGGCGCTGTCGCTGGTCCAGTTCTTCCGGCTGACCGCCGACACCCCCGTGGCTCTCATCGAGGTGCGCCAGCAGGCGGAAGGGCAGTTCCTCGTCCATGCCAGCGCCCAAGGCGTGGGCAACAAGCAATACGTGCTCTACGGCGACCAGTGGCAGATCGACGCGCGCGTGGTGCGCTGGCGCCTGCCCGCCCTGCTGGCCGGCGTGCCGCCGCTCTACCGGCTGGAGCGCCTGTCGGGCCGCTACAGCGATGCCGCCCGCGAGGCCTCGGCCACCCGGTCGGTGCATCCGCTGGACGACTGGCCGGCGCCGGACCTGGCCGCCCTCAAGCAGTCGTTTCCCAACTGGTTTCCCTTCGTGGACGTACAGTTCGGCAGCGCCGCCTACATGCCGCTGTTCGATGGCGCGCGCTACCAGGTCCTGCTCGACCCGCGCGGCGCGCTGTTCGTCCGTCCCGATGGCCAAGCCACGGCTGAGGGCCTGAAGCGGCTGGGCTGGTGACCCTCTGATCCCGCTGCGCGCCCGCTCGCCGGGTCCGGGCCGGGCGGCCCTTGCCCCAGGCCGTTAAAATTGGGGTCGCATAACGAAAGCGGAAACTTTGACGCGCCGCAACAGTCGAATTAGCACTCCCATAATCAGAGTGCTAACATCGAATCCATGTCGTTATCCCCAAGCCTTCCGGAGACTCCCGCCATGAAGCAACCCAGTACCTCGTTGGCCGCGCCCGGCAACGCTCTGGCGTTGGCCATCGCCAATCCGGGCGCGCTGGGCACGATCGACGCCTACATCTCGGCGGTCAATCGCCTGCCCGTGCTGACGGCTGAACGCGAAACCGAACTCGGCCGCCGCCTGCGCGACCACGACGACCTCGACGCCGCGCGCGAGCTGGTGCTGTCGCACCTGCGCCTGGTGGTTTCGGTGGCGCGCCAGTACCTGGGCTACGGCCTGCCGCACGCCGACCTCATCCAGGAAGGCAACGTCGGGCTGATGAAAGCCGTCAAGCGCTTCGATCCCGAGCGGGGCGTGCGCCTGGTGTCGTTCGCCGTTCACTGGATCAAGGCGGAAATCCACGAATACATCATCCGCAACTGGCGCCTGGTCAAGGTGGCCACCACCAAGGCGCAGCGCAAGCTGTTCTTCAACCTGCGCAGCATGCGCCCGGACGGCCAGACGCTGGATTCCGAACAGGTCGACAACATCGCCCGCGAACTGAACGTGCGCCGCGAAGACGTGAGCGAAATGGAAGTCCGCATGTCCGGACGCGACATGTCGCTCGAAGGGCAGGACGACGACGAGGACAGCTACGCCCCCATCGCCTATCTTTCCGACGACGGCCGCCAGGAGCCCACCCGGGTGCTGGAGCGCGCCGCGCGCGACCGCCTGCAGACGGCGGGCCTGAGCAGCGCCCTGGAAGCCCTGGACCCGCGTTCGCGCCGCATCGTGGAAGCGCGCTGGCTGCAGGACGACGGCGGCGCCACGCTGCACGAACTGGCCGAGGAATTCGGCGTGTCGGCCGAGCGCATCCGCCAGATCGAGGCCGCCGCCCTCAAGAAAATGCGCGGCAGCCTGAGCGCCTGATCCCCGGGGTTCCGGATCCGCCCAGGGCCGCTCGCGCGGCCCTCGTTTTTTGCGGCGCACGGCGGGTCTTCCGCGGTCTGCGCCGCCTTCAAATATATGGATACAAATTCGGGTCAAAAAAACCAGGCGCGCCCGAAACTTAATCGTGCCCGCGCCGCCTAACTCCATGTAGACCGCGAACTTCGGTTTGCCGTCTTGTCATCCGTCTCGGCTTCTCCTCTTTCCCCTCCCCTATGAGACGGATGCTTACGGGGCGCCCGCATATCGGCGCCCCGTTTTTTATGCGCGCTCGCCGCGCGTGCGCCCCCTCTCTCTTCCCTGCCGCCAACAAAAAAGCCGCGCAAGCGCGGCTTCCGGGGCTGGGCGCGCCTGGCGTTCAGGCGGCCCGGGCGTTGTCCGGGGCGGCCAGCGCCCCGCGCAGCAGGGCGTCCTGCACGCGTCGCACGCCCGTGGCCATGGAGCCGTCCTGGTACAGCTTGATCCAGCGGTAGCCGGGCGCGAGATTGTCCACCACGTGGCGGCCGTCGCGGATCGAGAACTGGAAACAGGTCGACGGCGTGGCCAGCAGGCGCAGGTTGTGCCGCCGGCGGTCGAATTCGTGATGCACGTGGCCCCAGAGCACCACCCGCGCTTGCGGCCAGCGCGCCAGCAGCTTGAAGAGCGCCTCCGGGTTGTCGATCATCATCGAGTCGTGCCAGTGGCTGTCGATCTGCATGGGGTTGTGGTGCATGGCCACCAGGGTATGGCGGTGCGGCGCCTGGGCCAGCGCTTCTTCCAGCAGGTCGAGCTGGCCGGCGGGCAGGTGGCCGGCGGTGGAGCCGGGCACCGTGGTGTCCAGGCACACCACGCGCCATGCGCCTACGTCGGTCACGGGCTGGCTCCATTCGGGCAGCTCCTGCCGCAGCACCGCGGGCAGGTCGTGGTTGCCGGGCAGGCAGCGGATGACGGTATTCTGCAGCGGTTCGGCCTCGCGCAGGATGCCGGCAAAGCGCCGATAAGAGGCCGCCTCGCCGTCCTGCGAAAGATCGCCCGTGGCCAGCAGCAGGTCGGGCCGCTTGCCGTCGGCCTGGACCTGCCGCAGCACGGCGCGCAGGCTGGCGTCGGTGTTCACGCCCAGCATTGCCGTGTCGGGCTGTCCGAACAGATGGCAATCGGTCAATTGCACAAGCATGGCGGGCGCGTCGTCGCGCCGGCCGAGGGTATGTATGCGGACCAAGGAATCCTCCTCGGAAATTTCCTCGCGCTACCTTACCCAAAAAACCGCGCATTGCGGGTTTCGCATCCGGTCTCACGGGTAACGAAACGTGCGGGCCGTGCCTGTCCGCGCCGGGCGGCGCGGCAAAACCCGCTATTCTTGTGAAAATTTCCACAGGATTGTTGGGGCGTCTTACTTACATGGATGTTGGATTTCTCGTATTCGGTCTGGCCGGCCTGCTGACGCTGGTCTGCTTCATGCCGCCGCTGGCCGGGCGGGTGAAGCTGCCTTACTCGGTGCTGCTGGCCATCGTTGGCTGTCTGCTGGGCATTGTCGTCCACGTGCACGGCTGGGCCCCGCGCTGGATCGGCGATTTCCTGGATTCGCTGGAACGCTTCGAGATTTCGTCCGAAACCTTTCTCATGGTGTTCCTGCCGGTGCTGCTGTTCGAGACGGCCTTGTCCATGAACGTGCGGCGGCTGATGGACGATATCGGCCCCATTCTCATGATGGCCATCGTGGCCGTGGTGGTCTGCACCGTGGTCGTGGGCTTCACGCTCGACATGGTTTCGTCCTACGGGTTGGTGGTGTGCCTGCTGCTGGGCGCCATCGTGGCCACCACCGACCCCGTGGCGGTGGTGGGCATCTTCCGCGAGGTGGGGGCGCCCAAGCGGCTCACCACCCTGGTCGAGGGCGAGAGCCTGTTCAACGACGCCGCGTCCATCGCGCTGTACTCCGTGCTGCTGGCGGTGCTGAGCGGGCATGGCGTGCTGAGCGTGGGCGGGGTGTTCAACGACTTCGTGGTGCACTTCCTGGGCGGCGGCCTGGCGGGCTTCGCCATGGGCCGGCTGGCCTGCTTCCTGTTCGCCTGGCTGCGCGGTTTTCCCACGGCCGAGATCACCCTGACGCTGACGCTGGCCTATTTGTCGTTCTTCATTTCCGAGCACTATCTGCACGTTTCCGGCGTGGTGGCCACCGTCATCGCGGGGCTGGTGGTGGGGTCGGCGGGCCGCACGCGCATGTCGCCCACCACGTTCGAGTACCTGTCCAGTTCCTGGGAGCAGTTCGGCTTCTGGGCCAATTCGCTCATCTTCCTGTTCGCCGCCATGCTGATCCCCAAGCTGATGGCGGCCGCCGACTGGCAGGAGCTGCTGCTGGTGGCGGTGCTGTTCGTCGCCACCCTGGTGGCGCGCGCCATCGTGGTGTTCGGCCTGCTGCCCCTCCTGGGCCTGACGCCGCTGGGCACCAAGGTGAGCAATCCCTACAAGGTCGTGATGCTCTGGGGCGGATTGCGGGGCGCGGTGTCCCTGGCCCTGGCCCTGGCCGTGACCGAGCAGACCGGGGTGCCCGAGGAAGCGCGGCAGTTCATCGCCGTGGCCACCACGGCCTTCGTGCTGGTCACCCTGTTCGTCAACGGCATCAGCCTGCGGCCGCTGATCCGCACGCTGGGCCTGAACCAGCTTTCCCCGGTGGAGCGCACCATCCGCAACCAGGCGCTGGCCGTGGCGCTGGAAGACCTGCAGGGCAAGACCGAGGAGGTGGCCAAGTCCGAGCACATCGGCACGGAGGTGCGCGACCGCATCCGCGCCGTGTTCGACGCCAGCCTCGCCAGCGTGCACGACGGCCAGGTCGGCCAGATGAGCGACGAGCAGCGCGTGTCCGTGGGCCTGGCCATCGTGGCGCAGCGCGAAGAAGAAATGTTCTTCGACATCCTGAAGGCGCAGATCGTCGACTGGCGCATGGCCGAATCGCTGCTGGCCCGCGCCGAACGGCTGGAGGACGCTATCCGGACCGGCGGCGTGGCCGGGTTCGAGAACGCCATCGTCGCCGACGTGCGCTACTCGGCGGGCTTTCGCCTGGCGCTGCGCGTACATTACCTGTTCGGTTTCCAGGGCTGGCTGGCGCGCGAACTGGGCCAGCGCTTCGCCAACCTCATGAGCAAGCGTTCGGTGGCGCAGCGGCTCATCGTGTTCGCGCGCGAGCAGATCACGCCGCTGCTGGGCGAAGAGGCCACGCAGCGCATCGTCAGCCTGCACCAGCGCCGGCTCGATCTCATCGAGAACGCGCTGCAGGCCCTGAACCTGCAGTATCCGTCCTATGCCCAATGGCTGCAGGAAAGCTATCTGGGGCGGGTGGCGCGCGAGCTCGAGCGCATCCGCTACCGCGACATGCTGGAGCAGTTCCTCATCAGCGGCGAAGTCTATGCCGACCTGATGGCCCAGCTGAAGAGCCGCTGGGCGCACATCGACACCCACCCCCCGCTGGACATGGAACTGGGCGCGGCGGACCTCATCAAGCGCGTGCCGCTTTTCGAAGGACTGTCGCCCGATTCGCTGCGCGCCATCTCCAAGCTGCTCAAGCCGCGTCTGGCGCTGCCCGACCAGCGCGTGCTGACCAAGGGCCGGCACGGCGAGGAAATGTGCTTCGTGGCCTCGGGGGCGGTGGCCGTGCACCTGCCCGACCACACCCTGATCGAACTGGGCAGCGGGGAGTTCTTCGGCGAACTGGGCCTGCTGGGCGAACAGCAGATCGCGCCGGAGGTCACGTCGCTGGGTTACAGCAAGCTGTTGATGCTTTCGTCGCGCGATTTCCATGCGCTGCTGGCGCGCGACGAGCACCTGCGCGAGCGCATCCAGACCGTGGCCAGGCAGCGCCTGCGCGCCATCGAAGTCTGGAAGCAGTTCTCGCAAACGGGCACGACCCAGCCCCCGCCCGCGCCGGCCGTGCCCGGCCCGGCGCAATCCGCGGAAGCGGCGGAAACGGCCCAGCCCGCCCCGGCGGCCGGGCGCGCGCATGACGGAACCGCCACGGAGGGCGCGGCGCGGGCCGCGGACGAGTCCGACGATGCGGCCGGGCGCGACGCGCGGCAGGCCGCGGCGGCCGACGGTGCGCCGTCGACCTTGCCGGACGCCAGCCCGGCGGGGCTGGCCGGGCCTAACCTGGCCGGGCCTAACCTGGCCGGGCCTGACCTGGCCGGGCCTGACCGCGCCTGACCTGGCGTGCCGTCGCGATGAGCGGCCTCAGGCCGGAAAGTTGTCGCCCGAGGCTTCGCGCCGCATGAGGTCTTCGACGATGACCAGCGCGGCTTCCAGCGTGAATTCGCCGTTGGCGATGCGCTGCACGGCGGCGCCGGGCTCGATGGCGTCGATTTCCATGACCTCGCCGTCGCGGTTGGCGGGGCGGGCGCCGGCTTCGAGCACACAGGTGCTGGTCAGTACGTCTTCGACCTGGTAGCCCTCGGGCAGGCGGCGGTGGATGCGCAGAATGGCGCGCAGGGCGGACCGGCGGCGCAGGTCCGGCGCGTCGAGCCCGGCCTCTTCGCCGCATTCGCGCAGCAGCGCCTCTTCCAGCGGTTCGCCGCTGCCGGCCAGGCCGCCGACCAGCGTGTCCCACATGCCCGGATCGGTGGCTTTGCCGAGCGAGCGCCGCGCCACCCAGAGCCGGCCGTCCGGCGTCCAGGCATTGAGATGCACGGCTTTGGTCAGCAGGCCCAGCGGCCGCATGGCGGCACGCTCGATCACGCCCAGCCAGGTTTCGCCGTCGGTGACATCCAGCAATTCATCGCGCCAGCCGCGCAGGCAGTTGGCCTGCCGCAGGGCCTGGGCCGATCGCTCGAGCACCTCGTTGAGAGCGTCGCCCGGCGCGAGGCCGGCGCCGATGCGCAGCGTCTGGCCGTCCGATTCGACATGGGCCACGCCGCGCAGGGCATCGCAGGCCGCATGCGTGGCCCAGCCGCAGCGGCGTCCCGCTATATACAAGATGCGCGCGCCGTCGGGCGCGGGCTCCTGGGCGCGCACGCGCAGTCTTGCATAGAGGTCGGGCAGGGGATGAAGCATGGATCGGGCCATCGAAGAGCGACCGGCAGATTTTATGCCAGCGCAGACCGGCGCGCGGCCCCGGCGTCAAAGCGGTTCGCGCCCATGGGGGCGGGCGTCATGATTTCAAGAGCGCGAACTTACATCTATTTGCGCGTCCGCTATAATCCGCCAGTTTCTTTGTGATTTCGAGTGGGAACGCGGGGGCCGCTCAACTCCTGCCTGACCCTGCCATCTAATAATTGCGCGTAGTCCTGTACAAGTGACATCCGTGCCACAGGGCGACAGGGCCTTCGCGCCATGTTTCGAGGTAAGCATGAAGAAGTGGAGAGGGATACTCGGGGCTTGTGCATTGCTGATTGGCCAGGTGGCCGGCGCTCAGGTGCAAGACATGCCCGGCGGCCCGAAGGTCAATCAGCTTAACCTGCACGAAGGCGTCACACAGATCACCCGGGATGTCATGTGGTTGCACTGGATGCTGCTCACGATCTGTATCGTGATCTTCATCGGTGTCTTCGGAGTGATGTTCTACTCCATCTGGGCGCACCGCAAATCGCGCGGCCACCAGGCCGCCACCTTCCACGAGCACCTGGGCGTCGAAGTCGCCTGGACCGTCATCCCCTTCATCATCGTCATCGCCATGGCGCTGCCGGCCACCAAGACGGTCGTCGCCATGAAAGACACTTCCAGCGCCGACCTCACCGTGAAGGTCACCGGCTACCAGTGGAAATGGGGCTACGAATACCTGGACGGCGCGGCCGCCGGGGTCAAGTTCCTGTCCACCCTGGCCACGCCGCGCGCGCAAATCGAAAACCGCGAGCCCAAGGGCGAGTTCTACCTCATGGAGGTGGACAACCCGCTGGTGGTGCCGGTGGACAAGAAGGTCCGCGTGGTGCTCACCGCCGCCGACGTCATCCATTCCTGGATGGTGCCGGACTTCGGCGTCAAGCAGGACGCCATCCCGGGCTTTCTGCGCGACGCCTGGTTCCGCGCCGAGAAACCGGGCATCTATCGGGGCCAGTGCGCCGAGCTTTGCGGCAAGGACCACGCCTTCATGCCCATCGTAGTGGAAGTGAAGTCGCAGGCGGACTACGATAAGTGGGTGGGAGAACAGCAGAAGAAGATGGCGGCCAGCGCCGACGATCCCAACAAGGAGTGGACGGAGGCCGAACTGGTTGCCCGGGGCGAGAAAGTGTTCGGCGCCAATTGCGTGGCCTGTCACCAGGCCAACGGCAAGGGCGTGCCGGGCAGCTTCCCCGCGCTCGATGGAGACAAGATCGTGCTCGGCCCCAAGGCGGAGCAGATCAAGACCGTGCTGCACGGCCGGCCCGGCACCGCCATGGCGCCGTTCGGCGGCCAGCTCAACGACGTCGAAATCGCGGCGGTCATCAGCTATACGCGCCATGCCTGGAGCAATGCAGGCAAGGGGCAGGACCCGACGGTTCTTCCGAAGGACGTGGCGGCCGCGCGCTGATCGCGCGCTCCGCCCTCCCCAGGCAGGAACCGGTTCCGTTTAGTCGAGATACTTGGCCGGACCGCGCCAGGCGCGGCCGGCCCTCAGCAGGAAGGAGTCCATCATGAGCAGCGTCACTGTAGACCACGTGTCGCCGGGCCAGGGTCACCATGACCACCACCACGCCATGCCCTCGGGCTGGCGCCGCTGGCTGTTCGCCACCAACCACAAAGACATCGGGACGATGTACCTCATCTTCTCGTTCGTCATGCTGCTGGAGGGCGGCACGTTGGCCCTGCTGCTGCGCACCGAGCTGTTCGAGCCGGGCCTGCAGTTCTTCCGCCCCGAGCTCTTCAACCAGTTCACCACCATGCACGGCCTCATCATGGTGTTCGGCGCCATCATGCCGGCCTTCGTGGGCTTCGCGAACTGGATGATCCCCATGCAGATCGGCGCCTCGGACATGGCGTTCGCGCGCATGAACAACTTCAGCTTCTGGCTGCTGCCGGTGGCGGCCATCATGCTGACCACCTCGTTCTTCGTGCCCGGCGGCGCCACCGCGGCCGGCTGGACGCTGTATGCGCCGCTGTCGCTGCAGATGGGCCCGGGCATGGACCTGGGCATCTTCGCCATGCACATCATGGGCGCCTCGTCCATCATGGGCGCGATCAACATCATCGTGACCATCCTGAACATGCGCGCGCCCGGCCTCACGCTGATGAAGATGCCGCTCTTCTGCTGGACCTGGCTCATCACCGCCTTCCTGCTGCTGGCCGTGATGCCGGTGCTGGCCGCGGCCATCACCATGGTGCTCACCGACCGCCACTTCGGCACGGGCTTCTTCAACGCGGCCGCCGGCGGCGACCCGGTGCTCTACCAGCACGTGTTCTGGTTCTTCGGGCACCCCGAGGTGTACATCATGATCCTGCCGGCCTTCGGCATCGTGTCGGCCATCGTGCCGGCCTTCGCGCGCAAGAAGCTGTTCGGCTACGCCTCCATGGTGTACGCCACCGCCTCCATCGCGGTGCTGTCGTTCATCGTGTGGGCGCACCACATGTTCACCACCGGCATGCCCGTCACCGGCCAGCTCTATTTCATGTACGCCACCATGCTGATCTCCATTCCCACGGGGGTGAAGGTCTTCAACTGGGTGGCCACCATGTGGCGCGGCTCCATGACCTTCGAAACCCCGATGCTGTTCGCCATCGGGTTCATCTTCGTGTTCACCATGGGCGGCTTCACGGGCCTGATTCTTTCGGTGGCGCCCATCGACATCCAGGTGCACGACACCTATTACGTGGTGGCCCATTTCCACTACGTGCTGGTGGCCGGCTCGCTGTTCGCCCTGTTCGCGGGCACCTACTACTGGCTGCCCAAGTGGACCGGCCGCATGTACAGCGAAAAACTGGGCAAGCTGCACTTCTGGTCGTCGCTGATCTCCTTCAACCTGACGTTCTTCCCGATGCACTTCCTGGGCCTGGCCGGCATGCCGCGCCGCTACGCCGACTACGCCGCGCAGTTCACCACCTTCCACCAGATCGCCACCATCGGCGCGTTCTGGTTCGGGCTGTCGCAGCTCATCTTCCTGTGGGCGGTGTTGCGCTGCTACATGGGCAAGGGCGAGCGCGCCTCCGCCAAGCCGTGGGAAGGCGCCGAAGGGCTGGAATGGACCGTGCCGTCGCCGGCGCCGTTCCACACCTTCGAGACGCCGCCCGAAGTGAAGTGACGTGCCGCCGACCACCGACCCGGACCGCCGCGCCATGACGCCCGAACAACGCCGCCGCAACCGCATCGCGGGCCTGATCCTGCTGGCCTTCGTGGCGGCGGTGTTCGTCTGGACGCTGCTGCGGGGCTCCGCGCTGCTGGGCGGCGCGGCCATGGGGTAGCGCCATGAGCGAAGACCTGCGCGACACCGCCCAGCGCAAGCTGAGCTTCGTCCAGACGGTCAAGGCGGTGGCCTGGGCCTTTTTCGGCGTGCGCAAGGGGGCGGGCTACCGCGAAGACATCGCGCGGCTCAACCCGGTCTACGTCATCGTGGCCGGGCTGCTGGCCGCCGCGCTGTTCGTGACGGCGCTGGTGTTCATCGTGCGCTGGGCGGTGGCCAGCCTGAGCTGAGATTCGAACAACTTCAAATCAAACATCCGTACCAGGGAGAAAGCCATGAGTGCAAGCCACTCGGTTCAAGGTAAAGAGGCGCCGTACTACTACGTGCCCGCCGATTCCGGCCACCCCGTGCGCACGGCGCTGGCCCTGCTCTGCATGGGGCTGGGCGCAGCCGCCTGGATCAACGGCGTGGGCTGGGGCAAATGGCTGGTGCTGGCGGGGTTCATCGGCGTGGTGACGGTGCTGTATTTCTGGTTCGGCGACGCCATCCACGAGTCGGAGTCGGGGCTCAACAGCAAGCGCATCGACAACTCCTACCGCTGGGGCATGAGCTGGTTCATCTTCTCGGAGGTGATGTTCTTCGCGGCCTTCTTCGGCGCCCTCTGGTATGCGCGCACCATCACCACGCCGTGGCTGGGCGACATGGACCACAAGCTGCTGCTGTGGCCCGATTTCCAGGCCACCTGGCCCAACTTCGGCCCGGCCGGCGTGGTGGAGCACTTCCAGACCGTGGGACCGTTCTGGCTGCCCACCATCAACACGGCCCTGCTGCTCAGTTCCGGCGTCACGCTCACCATCGCGCACCACGCGCTGCGCGCGAATCACCGCGGCAAGGCCATCTTCTGGCTGCTCGCCACCGTGATCCTGGGGTTCGTGTTCGTGGCCTGCCAGGCCACCGAATACCACCACGCCTATACCGAACTGAACCTCAAGTTCAACTCGGGCGCATACGGCTCGCTGTTCTACATGCTGACGGGCTTTCACGGCTTTCACGTCATCATGGGCGCCACCATGCTGACGGTCATCCTCATCCGCCTGATCCGCGGCCATTTCACGCCCGATCATCATTTCGGCTTCGAGGGCGCGGCCTGGTACTGGCACTTCGTGGACGTGGTCTGGCTGGGCCTGTACCTGTTCGTCTACTGGATGTGACCTTCCCGGGCGGGGCGGGCCGCCGCCTTGGCCTACAATGCGTACCGCCGGGCGGCGTCTGCGCCGCCCGGCGCGTTCATCTGAGGCCCGTGCTCTCTATCCAGCCCATGTGATGGGCAAACAGCACGAAAAGAAAGAGCGCCACCGACAGCCCGATCCGCACCGTGAGCGCGTTGACCGTGCGATTGGTGGAACCCTTGTCGCGCATCAGATAGACCAGGGCGGACGCCAGGCTGGCCAGGATACCGATAAAGGCCAGTACGACGAATGCGCGCATATTGGTCTCCCCGAGTGGTTCTGCATTGATATGGACATGGCCCGACCGCACTCTTCCCGCACCACCGCCGCCCTGCTGTTGCTGGGCGCCGCCGTGGCCGCGCTGGCGTCGCTGGGGCAGTGGCAATTGCGCCGCGGCGACGAGCGACGCGCCATTCTGGCGGCGATCGAGGCCGGCCGCAAGCAGCCGCCGCTGGACCTGACCCCGGCCACCCCGCCGGCCGAACTCGCCGCATGGCGGGCGGCGCGGGCCGCGGGCGTGTGGCTGCCGCAATTCAGTGTACTGCTCGACAACCGCAATCACGACGGCCGGCCCGGCTACTGGCTGGCCACGCCCATGCTGCTGGACGCCTCCACGCACACCGCCGTGCTCGTGCTGCGCGGCTGGCTGCCGCGCGTCATGGGCGCGCAGGCCGCTCCGGCGGCGCCGCCCGCGCCCTCGGGCGGGCAGACCGTCTCCGGCGAGCTGCAGCCGCGCGTGCCCCGGCTGTTCGAGCTGTGGTCGCTGGGCGGCGCGCCCGCCGGCCTGCCCGCCGCCTTGCCGCTGCCCGGCGGCGCGTTGCCCCAGGTGCAGAACCTGGCGCTGGACGACTACGCCCGCGCCACCGGCCTCACCCTGCTGCCGGCGGTGCTGAGCCAGACGGACGATGCCGCCGACGGCTTGGTGCGCGACTGGCCGCAGCCTTCGGTGGACTACCGCCAGAACATTTCCTACGCCGTGCAATGGTTCGCCTTTGCGGCGATCGCCGCCATCGCCTGGCTGGCGGTGCTGGCCGGCGCCATCCGCCGCGCCCGGCGGCGGCAGGCGCCTCCGGCCTGAGCGGCCGCCCGTCACGACGCGATTCCAGGATATTCCCGTGCCTCATTCACCCACTTCCTCCGCTGCGGCTCCCAGGCGTTCCCTGACGCCCATGCTGCTGGTGTTCCTGTGCTCGCTCGCGCCCATCGTCGCGGCGTTCGTGGTGTACCTGAATCCGCAGTGGTGGCCTTCGGAAAGCAGCAATTACGGAACCTTGATCGAGCCGCAGCGTCCCATGCCGGGGCCGGCCGGGTTGCGGCTGCGCACGCTCGACGGCCAGCCCTACGACCTGCGTCGCCTCGAGGGCAAATGGCTGCTCGTCGTCGCCGACGGCGCGGCCTGCCCGGAAAGCTGCGCGCGCAAGCTGTTCATCACTCGCAACACGCATGCCAGCCAGGGCAAGAACGTGGATCGCCTGGCGCGGGTCTGGTTTATCACCGACGACGCGCCGGTGCCGCAGAAGGTGCTGGATGCTTACCAGGGCACGGTGATGCTGCGGGCCGACCCGGCCGAGCTGGCGCGCTTCCTGCTTCCCGCGCAGGCGGGCGAGGGCGCGGCGGCGGCGCTGGCGGCCCCGATCTGGGTGATCGACCCGCTGGGCAACCTGATGATGCAGTTCCCGGCCGATGCCGACGGCGTGAAGGTGCGCAAGGACATCAGCCGGCTGGTCTACAACTCGCGGATCGGGTGAGCAGGATTTGGCACGTCGCGCTTTCAGCGGGTTTCGGTGGGGCGCCTGGAGTATTGAAGCAACAATGAATATGGAACGTATCAAGGCGCGCTACCGCAAGCTGGTTTTCTTCACGTGGTTCCTGACCCTGGACCTCATCATGTTCGGCGCCTTCGTGCGCCTGACGGATTCCGGCCTGGGCTGCCCCGACTGGCCCGGCTGCTACGGCAGCGTCACCCCGCTGGGCGCCATGGGCGACATCCACCAGGCCACGCAGGCCATGCCCTTCGGCCCCGTGACCCTGTCCAAAGCCTGGATCGAGATGATCCACCGCTACGTGGGCTCCATCCTGGGCATGCTCATCATCGCCATCGTGTACATGGCGTGGCGCCATCGCCGCGCGCTGGGCCGCTCGCCCGCGCTGGCCACGGTGGCGCTGGTGGCGGTGTGCGTGCAGGGCGCGTTCGGCGCCTGGACGGTCACGCACCGGCTCATGCCGGCCGTGGTGACGGCTCACCTGGTGTTCGGGCTGTCGGTGCTCGCGCTCATGACCTGGCTCTCGGCGCGCGAGCGGCCGCACGCGCCGGTGCCCGCCGCCGCCCGGCGGTTCCGGCCCTGGATGATCGGCGGCTTCGCGCTGCTGCTGGCGCAGGTGACGCTGGGCGGCTGGGTCAGCACCAACTACGCCGCGCTGGCCTGCATGGACTTTCCCATGTGCCACGGCCAGTGGATCCCGGAAATGGATTTCCATGGCGGGTATTCCGTGATCCGCGGGCTGGGCGAATTGCCTTCCGGGGAGATGATCTCGCAGCCGGCGCTGACGGCCATCCATTGGGTGCACCGCAATTTCGCCTTCGTGGTGTTCGCGTACCTGGGCGTGCTGGCCTGGCGCCTGCGCGCCGAGCCCGGCCTGCGCGGGCCGGCCACGCTGATGCTGGCGCTGCTGGCGGCCCAGCTCTTCACGGGCCTGACCACCATTTTCTTCCAGTGGCCGCTGCTGATCGCCGTATTGCACAATGGCGGAGCGGCCGGGTTGACGCTGGCCGCCGTGGTGCTGCTGGTGCGCCTGGCGGGGGCGGGAAGCGTCCCTGATTCGGCGCGCGTTTAAAATGGGGCCCATCATGTCCAGTCTCGCCGCTTCCCAAACCGGATTGCTCCGCCAGTATTTCGTCCTCACCAAGCCGCGCGTCACGCAGCTTGCCGTGTTCTGCGCGGTCATCGGCATGTTCCTGGCCGTGCCGGGCGTGCCGGACCTGGGCAAGGTGTTTTTCGGCACCGTGGGCATCTGGCTGCTGGCGGCGGCCGCCTTTGCCATCAACTGCCTCATCGAGCAGGAAGTCGATGCGCGCATGCTGCGCACGGCGCGCCGCGCCACCGCGCGCGGCACGATCTCCGCCTTCCAGGTGCTGATGCTGTCCGGCCTGCTGGGCGGGGCGGGCATGCTGGTGCTGTACCGGCTGGTCAACCCCCTCACCATGTGGCTGACCTTCGCCACCTTCGTGGGCTACGCCATTATCTACACCATCATCCTCAAGCCGCGCACCCCGCAGAACATTGTCATCGGCGGGCTGTCGGGCGCCATGCCGCCCGCGCTGGGCTGGGCCGCCGTCGCCGATTCCGTGCCGGCCGAGGCCTGGGTGCTGGTGCTCATCATCTTCATCTGGACCCCGCCGCATTTCTGGGCCCTGGCGCTGTACCGCAACCACGACTACGCCAAGGCCGGGCTGCCCATGCTGCCCGTCACGCACGGGCAGCAGTTCACGCGCCTGCACATCCTGCTCTACAGCATTGCGCTGCTGGCCACCACGCTGCTGCCCTACGCCATCCGCATGAGCGGCGAGCTCTACCTGGCCGCCGCGCTGGTCCTGGGCGGCATGTTCGTCGCCCGCGCATGGCGGCTGTACCGCGCCTACAGCGACGAGCTGGCGCGCGGCCTGTTCCGTTTTTCCATCCTCTACCTGGCGCTGCTGTTCGGCGCCCTGCTGGTGGATCATTGGTTCGCCCTGCTGGGCTGACCGGAGGTTGTCGATGCATTCCCTGTTTTCCGCCGGCCGCAGGCTCGCCTTGCGGCTGGGCGCGGCCACGCTGGTCGCCGCCGCGCTGGCCGCCTGCGGCGAAAGCAAGCCCGTGTTCAAGGGCAGCGACATCAGCGGCACTCAGCTGGGCAAGGGCCTGGAGCTGGTCGATTTCAATGGCAAGACCCGCCATTTGTCCGATTTCTCGGGCAAGGTCGTGGTTGTGTTCTTTGGTTTCACCCAGTGTCCCGACGTATGCCCCACGTCGCTGGCCGAGCTGTCGGACGTCATGCAGAAACTCGGGCCCGATGCCGACCGCGTGCAGGTGCTGCTGATCACCGTGGATCCCGAGCGCGACACGCCGGAGATCCTGCGCCAGTACGTCACGGCCTTCGACCCGCGCTTCCTGGGCCTGACGGGCACGGCCGACCAGATCAAGAAGGCGGCGGCCTCGTTCAAGGCCTATTACGCCAAGTCGCCCACCAAGGACGGCGGCTACACCATGGACCATACCGCCGCGTTCTACCTGCTGGACGGCAAGGGCGAATCGCGGGTGCTGGCCAACAATACCCTGGGCGCGGACGCCCTGGCGCACGATATCCAGGCGCTGCTCAAGGCACAGTGAGGCGCACCCCCATGGCCCGCCCGAGTCAGGGCCGCGTCGCGGCCCAGGCCTGCAGCGCCGCGCGGGCGGCGTCCTCGAACTCCGCCAGCGCCATTTCGCGGCGCCCCTCGATGATCATCAGCGCGTAGGGCGTGGCCAGCGCGGCCGCTTCCGCGCACAGGCGTGATTCGTCGCCCACCGAAGGCGAGCGCTGGCGCCAATAATTGATGGCGGCTTCGAGCTGGGGCAGGGTCACGGAGTCCATACGGCTATTGTGCACGTTTGGATCGCGGCGGAAAGCCCCCGTCCGGGGCCTTGCAAAGCGTCACGATCGCAACACGCCGATACCCCGCGCCAGTGCTATACCACTGCCCGTCAGTGTCGTTGGAGCATCCACATGAATCCTGCCACGCAATCCGGTTCCCCGCGCCGCGGGCTCCATCCCCTGGTGGCGTCCGCCGCCGTATCCATCATTATCCTGAGCGCCGTCGCGGTCGCCGCCATGCTGGGCTGGCTGCCCTCGATCTCGGCCAATCCCCAGGCCGAATCGGCGCAGTCCGGTCCCGAGGCCGCCAACCTGGCCCCCGCGCCGCCCGCGCCCGGGGCTCCCGCACCGGCCCAGGCTCAGGCCCAGATTCAGGCCCAGACTCAGGGCGCCCCGGCCGCGCGCGCGCCGGCGCAGGCGGCTTGCGGCACCTGCGGCGTGGTCGAGTCCGTGCGCGAAGTCCGCGTGCCCGCGCAAGATAACGGCGACCATCTCATCGGCACCATTGCCGGCGGCGTCGCGGGCGGCGTGGTCGGCAACCAGTTCGGCGGCGGCCACGGCAAGACGGCGCTCACCGTGCTGGGCGCGGTCGGCGGGGCTTTGGCAGGCCGCGAAGTTGAGCGTAATATCAGACAGCAACAAACAGTGACGCACTATGAGCTCACCGTGCGCATGGGCGACGGCAGCAAGCGCCAGTTCCGCAGTGCGCAGCCCTTCGCCTTCGCCTCCGGCGACCACGTGCGCGTGGAAAACAATCAGCTGCTGTCCGGATGGTGAGCCCGGATCGCGGCGTCTTCGATTCTTGGGGAGACCTGGAATGAGCGATCAACACAGCAACCCGTTCGTCCTGCCGGGCTTGGGCCAGAGCTCCGAACTGTCCGGAAACCCGCTGCTGGCGAGCATGGAAATGATGCGCCAGGCCTGGGCCGGCCTCACCGGCCCAGGCGGGCTGGCCAGCAGCCTGCCCATCGCTCCCCCCATGAACCTCGAAGAACTCGACCGCCGCATCGCCGAGCTGCGGTCGGTCGAAAACTGGCTGCGCATGAACCTCTCCATGCTTTCGAGCACCATCCAGGGCATGGAAGTGCAGCGTTCCACCATCAGCACGCTGCGTGCATTCGTCGACAGCGCGGCCAATCTCGACATGAGCGCCGTGCGTGACAGCGGCGCGGCCTCGCCGCTGGAAGTGGTGCTGGGCATCAAGCCCGCGCCGCGCCAGGCCGAGGCCGCCGCGCCCGAGCCGGACAAGGCGGGCGGGGAGGGCGGCGCCGCACAGGCCGGCGCTTCGGCGCAGCCGCCCGGCCCCGGCATGAGCGAGCAGATGGGGCAGGCGGCGCAGTCGGCCTCCAAGGCGTGGTGGGATCTCCTGCAGCGGCAGTTCAGCCAGATCGCGGCGGCCACGGCCGCTACCATGCCCTCGGCCCAGGCCGCACAGCCGCCGCAGGCGGCGCAAGGCGCGGCGGCCGGCGCGCAAACCCGGCCCGCGTCCAAGACGCAGTCCAAGGCGGCCGCCAAAACGGCCTCCAAGGCAGCCCGCAAGTCCGCGCCGCGCGCCAGGAAGAACGGCGCACCTTCCGGCCCGACCTGATTTTTTCAATCCAGGCGCCACCGGCCCGCGAGGGCCGGCGCGGCGCGTTTCAACGAGAATCTATGCTCAATGTAGTGATACTTGCCGCCGGACTGGGCAAACGCATGCAGTCCGATCTTCCCAAAGTGCTGCACACGCTGGCCGGCAAACCCATGCTGGCCCACGTGCTCGACAGCGCGCGCCAGCTGGAGCCCGCCCGCATCGTCGTGGTGGTGGGCCACGGCGCCGAGCGCGTGCGCCAGGCGTTCGAAGGCCACGCGGACCTGCACTTCGCGCTGCAGCAGCCCCAGCACGGCACGGGCCACGCGGTGCAGCAGGCCGTGCCGCAACTGCTCGAAGGCGATGGCAAGGACGATGTCACCCTGGTGCTGTACGGCGACGTGCCGCTGGTGCAGCCGGCCACCCTGCAGCGCCTGCTGCAGGCGCGCGGCGACGGCATGGCGGTGCTGACCGAGGTGCTGGAAGACTCCACCGGCTACGGCCGCATCGTGCGCGACGCGCAGGGCCACGTGGCGCGCATCGTGGAGCACAAGGACGCTACCGAGGCCGAACGCGCCATCAAGGAAGTGAACACCGGCATTCTGGCCGCGCCCACCGCCTGCCTGAAAGACTGGCTGGGCCGCATCGGCAACAACAATGCGCAGGGCGAGTACTACCTGACCGACACCGTGGGCCTGGCCGTGGCCGATGGCGTGACCGTGGGCGCCGCCCAGCCGGGCGCCGCCTGGGAAACGCTGGGCGTGAACAGCCGCGTGCAGCAGGCCGAGCTCGAGCGGCGCTGGCAGGGCGAGCAGGCGCGCCGCCTGCTCGAAGCCGGCGTTACGCTGGCCGATCCCGCGCGCTTCGACCTGCGCGGCTCGCTCGTCTGCGGCCGCGACGTCTTCATCGACGTGGGCTGCGTGTTCGAAGGGCAGGTCACGCTGGGCGACGGCGTGCGCGTCGGCCCGCACTGCGTGCTGCGCGACGTGTCCGTCGACGCGGGCACGCACATCGAGGCCTTCAGCCATCTGCACCAGGCCGAAGTGGGCCGCGACGCGCGCATCGGTCCGTATGCGCGCCTGCGTCCGGGCGCCGAGCTGGGCGACCGCACCCACGTGGGCAACTTCGTCGAAATCAAGAAAAGCGTGCTGGGCGCCGACAGCAAGGCCAACCACCTGGCCTACATCGGCGATGCCGACGTGGGCCAGCGCGTCAACGTGGGCGCGGGCACCATCACCTGCAACTACGACGGCGTGAACAAGCACCGCACCGTCATCGAAGACGATGCCTTCATCGGCTCCGACACGCAGCTCGTGGCGCCCGTGCGCGTGGGCCGCGGCGCCACGCTGGGCGCGGGCACCACGCTCACCCGCGACGCGCCGGCCGATAAGCTGACCGTCTCGCGCGCGCGGCAGGTCACCGTCGAGGGATGGCAGCGCCCGGTCAAGAAATCGTGACCGCCCCACAGGAAAAGGCGGGCGCCGTGCATACGGGCGCCGCGCATACCGGCCCCGGGCGGGCCGGGGCGGCGCCGGACGGCCTGCCCACGCCGCGACGCTACTGGGCCGCGGCCACCGTCATGACGGGCATCAGCCTGTCGGTGCTGGACACCACCATCGCGAACGTGGCGCTGCCCACCATCGCGGTGGACCTCAATGCCGCGCCCGCGCAGGCGGTGTGGATCGTCAACGCCTACAACCTGGCCGTGGTCACCATGCTGCTGCCCATGTCGGCGCTGGCCGAGCGCATCGGGTTCCGCCGCATGTTCACCTTCGGCCTGGTGCTCTTCACGCTGGCCTCGCTGGGCTGCGCGCTGGCGGGCACGCTGGTGCAGCTCACCTTCGCGCGCATGTTCCAGGGCGTGGGGGCGGCCACCCTCATGTGCCTGTTCGGCGGGCTGGTGCGCAACATCTATCCCCTGAAGCTGCTTGGACGGGGCATCAGCATCAACGCCACCACGGTGGCGGTGATGTCGGTGCTCGGCCCCACCGTGGGCTCGGCCATCCTGTCGGTGGCGCCCTGGCCCTGGATCTTCGCGGTCAACCTGCCGATCTGCGTGCTGGCCATGTTCGGCCTGCGCCATCTGCCCGAAGTGCCGCGCAACAACGTCAGGCTGGACTGGATCAGCGCGCTGCTCAGCATGGTGACGCTCGGCGTGTTCATTTCCGGCGTGGACATGATGGGGCAGGATCTGCTGCGCGGCATCGGCATGGTGGCCATCGCCACCGTGTTCGGCCTGTTCCTGGTGCGGCGCGCCTCGCGGCAGCCCGCGCCGCTGGTGCCGGTGGACCTGCTGCGCATCCGGCCGCTGGCCTACGCGGTGGGCGCATCGGCCTGCACGTTCGCGGCGCAGATGGCCTCTTACGTGTCTCTGCCGTTTTACTTCCAGCAGGTGCTGGGCCGGCCCTACCTCGAGGTAGGCATGCTGATGGGCGCCTGGCCGGTGGGCACCGCCATCATCGCGCCGCTGGCGGGCCGGCTGTCCGACCGCTATTCCGCCGCCACCCTCAGCGGCGTGGGGGCGGCCACCATGGTGGCCGGCATGCTCTGGCTGGCCGCGCTGCCCACCGATGTTTCCAACGCGCCCATCCTGGCGGGCATGTTCGTGGCCGGAGTGGGCTTCGGGTTCTTCCAGACGCCCAACAACCGCGCACTGCTTTCGGCGGCCCCGCGTGCGCGCAGCGGGGCCGCGGGCGGCCTGCAGGCCACCACGCGCGTGTTCGGGCAGAGCTTCGGCACCGCGCTCGTGGCCATCGCCTTCGGCCTGAGCGTGGCGCACGGCCCCAGCCTGGCCCTGTTGCTGGGCACGGCCTGCGCCGCCATGGCGGTGGCGGTGAATACGGTGCGTTTCACCCGCCTGCGTCCCTAGAGCGGCGCGGCGGCGCCGGCTTCTATAATGGCGGCCGACGCCCGGCTTTACCGGCCGGGCGCGCAAGCTTACCTATCTGAAAGGCGTTCGGGCATGAAAATCACCGTCGTGGGCACGGGTTACGTAGGGTTGGTGTCGGGGGCATGCCTGGCCGACATGGGCAACGAAGTCATGTGCCTGGACCTGGATTCGGCCAAGATCGACCTGCTGCGCCAGGGCGGCATCCCCATCTACGAACCCGGCCTGGAAGAGCTGGTGCGCCGCAACGTGGAGGCCGGCCGCCTGTCGTTCACCGACGACGTGGCGCAGAGCGTGGCCTTCGGCGACGTGCAGTTCATTGCCGTGGGCACGCCGCCCGGCGAGGACGGCTCGGCCGACCTCAAGTACGTGCTGGCCGCGGCGCTCAACATTGCCCGGCACATGACCTCGCGCAAGCTCATCGTGGACAAGTCCACCGTGCCCGTGGGCACCGCCGACAAGGTGCGGGCCGTGGTGTCGCGCGAACTGGCCGCGCGCGGCGTGGATATCCCGTTCAGCGTGGCATCCAACCCGGAGTTCCTGAAAGAGGGCGCCGCCATCAACGATTTCATGAGCCCGGACCGCGTCATCGTGGGCGCCGACGACGAGTTCACCATCGGCGTCATGCGCCGCATCTACGAACCGTTCCAGCGCACGCACGACCGCCTCATGGTCATGGACGTGCGCTCGGCCGAGCTTACCAAATACGCCGCCAACGCCATGCTGGCCACGCGTATCTCGTTCATGAACGAAATGGCCAACCTCGCCGAGGCGCTGGGCGCCGACATCGAGCAGGTGCGCCGCGGCATCGGCGCCGACCCGCGCATCGGCTACCATTTCCTGTACCCCGGCGCGGGCTACGGCGGCTCCTGCTTCCCCAAGGACGTGCAGGCCCTGGTCAACACCGCTTCCGAACATGCGCTGCCCATGCGCGTGATCCAGGCCGCCGAGGCCGCCAATCGTGCGCAGAAGTTCCGCTTGGCGCAAAAGCTCGTCGACCGCTATGGCGAAGACCTGCGCGGCCGCAAGATCGCGCTCTGGGGCCTGGCCTTCAAGCCCAACACCGACGACATGCGCGAAGCGCCCAGCCTGACCGTCATCGCCGAGCTCACGCGGCGCGGCGCCGAAGTGCGCGCCTACGACCCCGTGGCCATGCATGAAGCGGCCCGCGTCCTGGTGGGACAGCCCGGCGTGAGCTTCGCGCGCGACATGTACGACGCACTGGACGGCGCCGACGCGCTCCTGATCGTCACCGAATGGAAGGTGTTCCGCGCGCCCAACTTCGACCGCGTGAAGGCGCTGCTCAAGACGCCGCTCATTCTCGACGGCCGCAATCTCTACAACCCGGCCGACGTGCGCGCCCTGGGTTTCGACTACTCGGGCATCGGCCGCGCATGAAGATCCTGCAGCTCAACTTCGAAAAAGGCTGGCGCGGCGGCGAGCGCCAGACGCTCTATTGCATGCGCGCCTTCCGCAAGGCGGGCCACGAGGTCGAGCTGATGTGCCGCGCCGGCGGCCCGCTGGCCGAGCGCGCCCGCGCCGAAGGCTACACCGTCCATGCGCTGCGCAACGTGCCCGCGCAGTTGCGCTTCCTGGCCGGCGCCGGCCGCTACGACATCCTCCACGCCCAGACGGCCAACACCATCACCTGGGCCGTGCTCACCAAGTGGCTGCACCGCCGGCCCGTGGCGTTCTCGCGGCGCACCTCCTTCGTGGTCAAGCCGAACGAGGAGTGGAAAACCGGCTTCAAATGGCGCCACGCCGACCTCTTCGTCGCCATCAGCGAAATGGCGGCCAGCGAACCGCGGCGGCTGGGCATCGAGCCCGTCATCATCCGCAGCGCCGTGGAGCCGCACCAGATCGACGCCGCCAACGTGCAGGCCCTGGTGCGCGAATTCGGCCTCGAGGGCAAGAAAGTGCTGGCCACCTCGGCGGCTCTCATCCGCGACAAGGATCCCGTCACGCTGGTGCGGGCCGTGGGCGAGCTGGCCAAGACCCGGCGCGATTTCGTCTTCCTGCACTTCGGCGCCGGCGGCGACCGCGAGCGGCAGGCCCGCGACGAAGCCCGCCTGCTGGGCATCGAAGACATCTACCGCTTCGCCGGCTTTCGCAAGGGCGTGGAAGACTTCTACAGCATCCTCGACGTGTTCGTCATGAGCTCCGAGGAGGAGGCCCTGGGCAGCAGCGTGCTCGACGCCTTCCTGCAGCGCGTGCCCGTGGTGTCCACCGACGCCGGCGGCCTCAAGGAAAGCCTGGCTGACGGGCGCGGCGTGCTGTGCAGGGTGGGAGACTTCCAGGCGCTGGCCGCCGGTATGGCGCGCTGCCTGGACGATGCCGCATTCCGCCGGGAAGTCACCGAACGCGCCTACGCCTACGTGCGCGACGAGCACGACGTGCAGAAAATGGGCGAGCGCTACCTCGCGCGTTTCCAGGCCCTGCTCGCGCGCCGCTGAAGGCCGCGCGCCTCAGCCGCGCACATTGATGCGTGTTTCGAATTTGGCGCGGTGCACCGAGAAAAACGTGCGCACGTTGCGCACATTGGCCGCCGCCGTAAAGGCCCGGTGCACCAGCGCGTGATACGCCGGCATGTCGCGCACCTGCGCAATCACCACGAAATCCGGCCCTGTCGACACGCGGTAGCACTGCAGCACCGCCGGCTCGGCTTGCATCGCGGCCTCGAACTCCGCCAGCCGTTCCGCCGCCTGTACGTCCAGCGTTACCTCCACGATGGCCGTCAGCGTGCTGCCCAGCTTCTCCGGCGCCAGGATCGCCACCTGCCGCGAAATCACGCCTTCCTCCACCAGCCGGCGCACCCGGCGCAGGCAGGTGGGCGGCGAGGCATGCACGCGCTGGGCCAGATCCTGGTTGGTCAGCGCGCAGTTTTCCTGCAGTTGATCCAGGATGCGCAGGTCCAGATCGTCCAGATCGGGGAGCGCGGGCTCGTGATTTTGCATGATTCGTTCAATAATATTAATTAAATGAAATATAATTTAATCACAAATATGTAAGGGAATAATCTGTCATTGCATAGTAGATAAAGAAATCAAATTTCTTGTCTTCACGCGCACAATGCGGTCCATATTGAACTTTCCGGAGTCGTTTCCCATGTGCGGCATTGTTGGCGCCGTCGCCCAGCGCGACATCACCCCTATTCTCATCGAAGGCCTCAAGCGTCTGGAATACCGCGGCTACGATTCCTGCGGCGTGGCCGTCTACCTCGACGGACACCTGCGCCGCACCCGCAGCACCCAGCGCGTGGCCGAGCTGGCCGAGCAGGTCGCCCAGGATCACCTGTCCGGCTTTACCGGCATCGCCCACACCCGCTGGGCCACGCACGGCGTGCCCGCCACCCACAACGCCCACCCGCATTTCTCGCACCTGGGCAATGACGAGCCGCGCATCGCGCTGGTGCACAACGGCATCATCGAGAACCACGACGAGCTGCGCGCCGAACTCCAGGCCGCCGGCTTCGTCTTCGAAAGCCAGACCGACACCGAAGTCATCGCCCACCTGGTCAACCACCTCTACGCCGGCGACCTCTTCGAAGCCGTGCAGCAGGCGGTGCGCCGCCTGCAGGGCGCTTACGCCATCGCCGTCTTCTGCCGCGACGAGCCGCACCGCGTCGTTGGCGCGCGCCAGGGTTCGCCCCTGGTGGTGGGCCTGGGCAAGGACGAGAACTTCCTCGCTTCCGACGCGCTGGCGTTGGCCGGCACCACCGACCAGATCATCTACCTCGAAGACGGCGACGTCGCCGACCTGCAGCTCTCGCGCGTCTGGATCGTCGACGCCGACGGCCGTCCCGTCGAGCGCCAGGCCCACACCGTGCACGTGCACTCCGGCGCTGCCGAACTCGGCCCCTACCGCCACTACATGCAGAAGGAAATTTTCGAGCAGCCGCGCGCCGTGGGCGACACCCTGCAGGACATCGAAAGCATCACTCCCGAGCTCTTCGGCGACGACGCCTACAAGATCTTCAAGGAGATCGACTCGCTCCTCATCCTGGCCTGCGGCACCAGCTACTACGCCGGCCTCACCGCCAAGTACTGGATCGAATCCATCGCCCAGATCCCGGTCAACGTCGAGATCGCCAGCGAATATCGCTACCGCGACAGCGTGCCCAACCCGCGCTCGCTCGTCGTCACCATTTCGCAGTCCGGCGAAACCGCCGACACGCTCGCCGCCCTCAAGCACGCGCGCTCGCTCGGCATGGAGCACACCCTCACCATCTGCAACGTCGCCACCAGCGCCATGGTGCGCGAGTGCAAGCTCTCGTACATCACCCGCGCCGGCGTCGAAATCGGCGTGGCCTCCACCAAGGCCTTCACCACCCAGCTCACCGCGCTGTTCCTGCTCACCCTGGCGCTCGCCCAGTCGCGCGGCCGCCTCACCGCCGAACAGGAAGCCGAACACCTCAAGGCCCTGCGCCATCTGCCCGCCGCCATCGGCTCCGTGCTCGCGCTCGAGCCCCAGATCATGGCCTGGGCCGATCGCTTCGCCTCCAAGGAAAATGCGCTCTTCCTCGGCCGCGGCATGCACTACCCCATCGCCCTCGAAGGCGCGCTCAAGCTCAAGGAAATCAGCTACATCCACGCCGAAGCCTATCCCGCCGGCGAACTCAAGCACGGCCCCCTCGCGCTCGTCACCGAGCACATGCCCGTCGTCACCATCGCGCCCAAGGACGCCCTGCTGGAAAAACTGAAATCCAATATGCAGGAAGTCCGCGCGCGCGGCGGCGAGCTCTACGTCTTCGCCGACGCCGACAGCAAGATCCAGAGCGCCGAAGGCATGCACGTCATCCGCATGCCCGAACACTACGGCAAGCTCTCGCCCATCCTCCACACCATTCCGCTGCAGCTGCTGTCGTACCACACCGCCTGCGCGCGCGGCACCGACGTCGACAAGCCGCGCAATCTGGCCAAGAGTGTGACGGTGGAGTGAGGGTGGTTGTGGATTGATCGTTCTTCCTGTTGTCAGGGAAGAAATGGGACAGGCCGCGGATGCGGCCTGTTTTGTTTCTGGTGCGGAGATCGGGGAGAAAGGGCCGGTTGCGGCCTGGAGCCGGGGCGGACTGTCCGCGCACGCGGCGGTCGACGCACGCGCGATTGCTGGGGCTGCGCGCCAATATCAGTTGTTCTGTTATCCGGGAATCTGTGGAAATTTATATTCAAATCTCATTCTCCTGATTTTCAAGGATAATGCGCCGGGCGTCTGGAATCCTTGCGATCTGGCTGAGTTCTCATAATGGATTTTGCTGGACGGGCGCTGCTGATATAACCGGATTTCCGCTGCCGAGATATTTGATACGGCATTTCTCGGCATTATGCATCAGCGCGCGAGCTGCGCACCTGCGAAGCAGGAGCCGATCGTCCCGGCAGCCCCGGTAATTGCCAAACAGGTATCTGGGCGAAAGGCAAGGAAAGCGGAAACCGCCAACGCCAAGAGAATAACCATGGAACTGGCGCAGGGCCGCGGAGTTTCGGCTGCCTGCGATGTGCTGATGCGCAAAGAAGATCGGCCTCCGGAGCGTCGGGGCCGTCTGCATTCCGGGCATTCCGAAGCCTGTCGCCCCGTAATAAGGCCAAGTGGGCCGGGCGCCCATCGTCATCGCCTGATCGTATCCGTTTATTTCCAAATCGCGACCGAAAAGCGCGTGGCGAGCGGGCAGGCGTAGATACGGATGGTATCCGCTGCGTGCCGTTTTGACCGAAGGATGGTGTCCATGAACGCCATCCAAAATGAGCAGGATGGTATCCGTTTTTATTAACCAGCGACCGTGGTTGGTATCCATTCGTGCCATCTCGATAATCTACGCATTGTCTCCCCATTAATTGTTGGTACCGCAAAAAAATAGGTATACATTGCCTCCTTTTTTTCCGAAGGCTCATCCCATTCGTCCGGATTGGTTTATTACGTAAGGATACGTTTATAGCGATCTGGTAATGCGCGGGTATGGAGTCGGGACATCGAGACAGGGAGGAACCACATTGTTATCTGGCACGAAGAAATGGCTGGCCGCGACGTTCGCGCTGAGCGCGTCCTATGGCGGTAGCGTTACGGCCGCGGACCTGACGGTTGCGCCGGGCAATACCCAGGTATTCGACGGTTCGGCCAGCTTCCCCGGCGGGGTCGATGTCAGCGGCGGCACGCTGGTGGTCGGCGGCAATGGCGGCGGGGCGGGCGTCGCGATCGGCGGGAACGTCTCCGCCGCGTCGAATGGCGTGATTGCGGGTTTCGGTTCGATCAATGGCGATCTGAGCGTGACGGGCAATTCGCGCGTCGCGCCCGGGTATGCCGTCGGCACGCCCACCGGGGTTTCCAACGGCAACCTCGTGGTCAACGGCAATCTGTCGATGAACAATGCCGTGTTCGATTTCGAGACGGGCTATGCGGGGCTGCCCATTACGCAACCCGGCACGGGCGACAACATCACCGTGAGCGGCAACGTCAGCCTCAATAACACGACGCTGAATGTTTCGGTGAATACGCTGGGCGTCAACGCCGGCTATTACCGCATCCTGTCGTACGGCGGCACGCTGAGCGGCAACGGGCTGTCGCTGGGCGCGGTGACCGGCGACTCCGTGCCGGCGGCGGCCATCCAGTCGCTGACCGGCGACAAACAGATCAATCTCATCCTGGGGCCGAGCACGACGAACTTGTGGAACGGCAACGGCGCGGCGTCGGCCACGCGAGCGGGCGGCGGCGACGGTACGTGGTCTGCGGCGGGCACGAACTGGAATAGCCCGACCAATGCCGCGGGAGCCTTGCCCGATGGCGGATACGCGATTTTCACCGGCGCGGCCGGCACGGTGACTGTCGATGGCGGAGCCGGTTCCGTGCGCGTGTCGGGCATCCAGTTCGCCACCGACCGGTACCGTGTGCAAGGCGCGCCCATTACCCTGGTGGCCAACGGCGGCAATCCGCCGGCCCTGGTCGTCGGCGACGGCACCTATGCCTCGGGCCAATTCGTCGACACCATCGACAACCCGCTGCAAGGCACGAGCGGCTTCGTCAAGACCGGTCCGGGCTCGCTGATCCTGAGGGCCGACAGCAGCGGCCTGTCCGGCCCCATTCTGATCGCCGATGGCGCGCTGGAGATCGACGGCAAACTGAACGGCCCCATCGATATCGGCCGCGAAGTCGTGCTGGCGGGCGTGGGCCAGGTGGGCAGCACCACGCTCTATCCCACGGCGGTCGTCTCCCCGGGCAACGACGGCTCGCCCATCGGCACGCTCACCGTCAACGGCGATCTTGCCTTCGGCCAGGATACCGTCTATCGCGTGCATGCCGACCCCGCGGGCAGCGCGAGCGACCGCATCCACGTCACGGGCGTTGCCCGCCTCGACGGCACGGTGGCGCATGTGGGGCCCGACGGCAACTATGCGCCGCGCACGACCTACAACATCCTGACGGCGGATGGCGGCATACAGGGCCGGTTCACAGGCGCGTCGAGCGCATATGCGTTCCTCACTCCCACGCTGAGCTATGACGCCAAGAATGCGTTCATGACGCTGACGCGCAACGACGTGCCGATCGGCAGCGTGGGCGACACCGGAAACCAGAGCGCCGTGGGCGGCGCGCTGGATGGCGAAGCGCCACCCGCGGCGGGAGGCGCTTCGCCATCGGCCGGAAACGGATCGTCCGGCGGCGAAAGCGCTGCGTCGTCGGCCGGGACCGGATCGTCCTCGAGCGAAAACGCCTCCGCAAGCGTCGGTCATGAAGCGTCCCTGGGGGCAGGCGCATCGGTTTCGGCCGGAAACGGCGGCGCGCCGGCCGGCAGCACAACCGGCGCGACATCTCCGTCGGCGAGCGATGGCAACCAGACCCTGACGGGTTCGGTCGCGAACGCGGCCGAAGGCAGCGGCGCCAGCCAGGTGGCGACGGCGGTTCTTGCCATGACGCCGGAGCAGGCGCGCTCGGCCTTGAACATGCTTTCCGGCGAAGCCTATGCGAGCACCGCCAGCGTATTGCAGAGCCTGGGGGATACCGTGCGCACGCTGCCGCTGGCCCGTTTGCGCGGCAACCTCGACGCGCCGGCACTGGCCGGACGCCCCACGGCCCAGTTGGGTGCGCCGTCGTCCGAGGCCCTGCCGCAAAGCGGCGCGCATCCGGTCTGGGCGCAGGTATTCGGCAATTGGCGCACCTTCGCGGGCGACGGCAACGCTTCCCGCGTGCGCCAATCGGACGGCGGCCTCTTCGTCGGCGGCGACGGGGCGGTGGGCGGCGGCTGGCGTTTGGGCGGCGCGCTGGGCTACATCGGCAGCCATAGTTCGATCGCCAACACGTCGTCGCGCACGGATGTCGACAGCTATACGGCGACCTTGTTCGGCGGACGGAGTTTCCGGGCCGGTCCGGGCCGGTTCCGCTTCATGGCCGGCGCGGCCTACACCTGGCACGATATCGACACGAAACGCGACGTGGCGGCCGGGAGCCTGAGCCAGCGGCTCGAGTCGTCCTATCACGGCTCATCGACGCAAGTGTTCACCGAGCTGGGCTACAGGCTGCCGGTGGGCGACGCCTATTCCGTGGAGCCATACGCCGGCATGGCGTGGAACCACCTGCGCACGCGCGGCTTCGACGAATCGGGCGGCTCGGCCGCGCTGCACGGATCGGGCCGCACCGACGATGTGACGAGCACCACGCTGGGCCTGCGCGGCGCGTGGGCGTTCGGCGCGGACCATGCCCCGGGCCGCCTGACCGCATCGCTGGGCTGGCGCCATGCAATGGGCGACGTGAAGCCGAAGCAGCAGCTGGCCTTCGACGGCGGCAGCACCTTCTCGGTGGCAGGCGTGCCCATCGCGCGTGACGCCGCGGTGTTCGGGCTGGGGGCGGAAATGACGATCGCGCGCAACACGACGGCCGGCATCGCCTACGACGCGCAGTTCGGCGGCGGCAGCCGGCAGCAGTCGGGCCTGTTCACGCTGGCCGTGCGCTTCTAGTCCGGCCCAGCAGGGCGGCGCAGGCGCCTGCCAGATCGTCGAAGCGATGCAGCAGGACGTCGGGCGCCAGTTGCGCGGCCGGGATTTCGGTGTAGCCGAAGCTGACCAGTATCAACGGCGTCCCGGCGGCTCTGGCAGCGCCGGCGTCGATGTCTGCGTCGCCGACCATGACGGTGCGAGACAGGTCGCCGCCCACGGCGTCCACGGCTTCGATCAGGTGGGCGGGATCGGGTTTGGGCGCGGTGACCGCGTCCATGCCCACAACCCCATCGAACAGCTCCGCCATGTCCAGCCTGGCCAGCAGATTGCGCGACAGATCAGTGGGCTTGTTGGTACAGACCACAAGCCTGGCGCCCCCCGCTTTCAAAACCTTCAACGCATCAATGGCACCCGGGAACGGCCGGCTTTCGTCCGCGATGTGTTCGCTGTAGTGGTCGATGAAGTGGCCGAACAGCGCCGCCGTGCGGGCGGCCGGCTCCCGCTCTCCAGCAATCTCGAGCCCCCTTTGCAGCAGCCACCGGGCCCCGCGGCTGACATAGGGGCGCCCTTGTTCGTAGGCCAGGGGCCGCAAGCCTTCCGCGACCAGGATTGCGTTGATGGCGCCGATCAGGTCGGGCGCCGAATCGACCAGGGTACCGTCGAGGTCGAAGGCGATGGTTGCCCCGTTCAGGGTGGTGAGTTCAGTCACGGTGCAGGGTTCCCGTATGGTGGATGGAAAGCTCGGCCAAGCCATAGTATGTCACCGCCCGCCTGCGCCGCAGTCAGTAGTCCCACATCACCGGCACCCAGCGAAACGCCTCGCCATTGGCTGCGACCCGGCCCACGGATGGAAACGGCAGGTGGGCGGCGACGAGCAGTCCGCGGTTTTCCGCCAGTTCGCGCAGGAGGGCGATGCGGACGCGGGCGGACTCCTCGGGGTCGTGCTCGAAGCCGTTGTGCCATTCGGGGTGATCGAATCCCACCGGGAACATGGCGTCGCCGGCGAAGGTCAGCCGGCCGGCATGGCGGCGAAGCGCGCCGCGGGTCGTGCGTGTTCATGGAAGTCCTTGCGTCGGGAGAAATGACGACGGCATCGCAGGTCTGGCATGTTGCGCTCGGTAGACCCGCCGCGGGAAGCGCACTGTTGTGCGGCGGGCACCAATGCCCGCGGCGCCCACCGTGTTGATGAGCAAGAACTCGGGTTCCGGCGCAAAGTCTTTTGTCTTTCCCGCCGGACAGGTAATATGCATAAACCCGCGGCCGCCCGGCTGCTTCCCCTGGTTACTGTGCAAGGTCCTTGCCATGATGACTGCCTGTTTTTTCTTCCGGCCCGTTTTTCCTCATGCGCCTGCCGCGCGCGCGGCTCAAGGTCGTCGACCCTGAGCGCGGCGGAGCAATGCCCGCTGGCCGCACCCGGCTTTGCGCGTTCGGGGCCTCGTCGCCCCGGAGCGCGTGGCGATATTCGTCCGGACTTGCCCCATGCCTGCACTGACGCCCAACGAAGGCGACGATTTCTGGGATGCTGGCCACATGGGCTGCGGCGAGCTCATCCTCAAGCTGCGCAAGCATCTGAAGAAAATGCCCGGCAAGGTCATGCGCGTCGTGGCCCATGACGCCGGGGCGATACACGATATTCCGGCGTTCTGCCGCATGACCCGCAACGAGCTGGAACGCTACGAGCCCGAGACCCACACGTTCTGGATACGGTCCCGGCCGGATTGGTAGGAACGGCGGCGCTTCTCTCGCCGCCTTCTTTTCATTGTCGCCAAAGGAGAATCGCCATGGCTGGAAAATTCGTCGTTTCCCTGAGTTGCTCCAAGAACGATACCGACAAGGCCACGGTGGCCTTCGTCGTCGCCAATGCCGCCGTCGCATCCGACAAGCAGACCGTGGTGTTCCTGTCCATCGAAGGCACTCGTCTGTCGCAGCAGGGCTACGCCGACGATATCCACGAAGAAGGCTTCGCGCCCTTGAAGGAGCTGATGGACAGCTTCGCGGCCGCCGGCGGCGAGATCTATGTCTGCTCGCCCTGCTTCAAGAAACGCGGGCTGGACGAGAACAAGCTGGTCGCCGGCGCCAAGATCGTGGGCGGCGCCAAGCTGGTCGAGTTCATGAGCGACGGTGCGCCCAGCATCTGCTATTGATCCCTCGGGGCGCGTCCCGCCCCGCCACCCGCCGGGAGGGTTCCCATGATTCCCCGTCGCCTGATGTGCATCGTCTTTCTTCTGGCCGCGCTGGGCTATGCGGCCGTCAGCTATGCCGTGTTCGAGGTGCCCGCCACCCCGGCCGCGGCGGAAGCGTGCGGTTTCCTGCCCGGCGAGTTCGCCGCCGGCGGCACGCTGGCCTACGAGCGCCCGCAGGCCTGGGCGATCAGCTTCGTGCGCAAGCAGGAGTACTTCACCGCTATCACGGTGGGCCTGGCATTGGCCTTCATGGCGTTCGCGCTGGCTGTCGGCCGCCGCGGCGGCGCGGCCTCGGCCGGGGTGGCTGCCGGCAGCGGGGTGCTGGCCGTGTCCGCCTTGTGCGTGAGCTGTCTGGCGCCCGCCCTGTCGCTGGTCGGGCTGGGCATCGCGGGCGGCCTCCTGGCCGACGTGCCCAAGTCGCTCATTGCCCTGAACACCCTGCTGCTGACGGGGTGGGGCGTGCTGTACCTGTCCCGGCGCGCCGGCGCCTGCGCGGCGCCGCCGCGCAAGCCGGGCTCGTCCGGCTCCGCCGCCCGGGCTTGATCCTCCGGAAAAGGACTGCGCATGAAAACCCGTTACGCCGCCGTGGCGGCGCTGGCCTGCCTGCACGCGGCATCCGTTCTTGCCGCCGTGGACCATGCCGCCGTCCTGACGCCGGCGCGGCCCGGCCTGCCGCTGGCGCATCCCATCGCGTCCGGGCCCATCGCCCCGCCGCCGCTGTCGTTGATGGCCGAGCGGCCGGTCAAGCCGGCCTACGTGCCGGGCCTGCCCGGCCTGCCGCAATACCGCATGGTCACCGACGATTTCGGCCGCAAGATTCCCAAGTACGACGGCGTGGTCATCCGCCAGAGCCGGGTGGAGAACGGCGAGGTCGTCATCCCGCCGGGCGGGCTGTACTACGTGGAGGACACCTGGGGCGGCGAGGTGGCGCTGCGCGGCGAGCAGGTGCCCGTGCTGGGGCGCATGACGACCTACATCGACTACGACATGTCGATCGAAGTGCAGGAGAACGTCGGGATCCCGGCCGGCGGCAGCGTCGCCGTGGGCGGCCAGGTCTATCACTACTACGCCACGGTCGGGCACGAAACCATGGCCAACCACGCGCTGCATGTGCGCAGCATCTCGGGCACCGATTGGGAATGGGCATTCGGCAATCCCATTCTGTCGGCCAGCGAAACCGGCTGGTGGGGCAACCGCTTCAGCCAGTTGTATAACCAGGGGCAGGCGCGCGAGATCACGCCGCAGAAGATGGTGTTCGACTGGCTGAGCGGCGTACGCACCGACCGGCTGCTGTACGCGGAAGAAAAAGTGCATGCGGGGCCGGCCGCCGCCGGCGCGCAATGGCAGGTCGGCGCGCGCGCCGTGCGCGTGGCCGCGGTGGACGCGGCGCAGGGCACGGTGCGCCTGGAAGTGCTGCAGGACGGCAAGGTGACCCATGCGCGCACGCTGGGGCCGATTCAGCCTGAACGTCTGATCGAAGATACCGGCGCGCGCAAGGCGCTGGTGTTCGAGGACGGCGACATGGCGGCTTTCCTCTCGCCCTGGCCCGCCGCCTTCGAGGGCGGCAAGGCCAACCTGAAGGTCTACGGCAAGGTCTACAGCCTGCGCTACGGCCAGGACTACGCGCGCGACACGCGGTACGCCAGCTACCCGGTCGGCTGCCCCACAGGACACCAGTTCGGCTTCATGCTGGTCAACAAGGAAGAAATCCGTCTCAGGCCCGGAGAAGCCTACGCCGGCCCCGAAGGCTATTTCAAGATCGTGGTCGATGCCGTGGCGGACGGCAAGGTCACCGGCTGGCACGTGGAGGACCGCGGCGGCGCGCGTTCGATCAACCTGGGCGGGCCGGACGTGGGCAACGTCGACCTCGTGCTGGGCCAGGGGCGCGTGGCCGGCCAGGCCATTCTGTTCGACCTCGGCCGCGCCATGCTGGCCCGCACCTACGCCGCCGCACAACGCGCCGACCCGGGCGCCGCCGCGGCGTCCGCACCCCCGCCCGCGCCGGCAGCCGCGCCCGCCGCGCCGGCAGCCGCGCCCGCCGCGCCGGCAGCCGCGCCCGCCGCGCCGTCCGCCCGCGCGCAATGGACGGCTTCGACGATCGTCTTCATCGCCATCCTCGCCCTGGCGTGCCTGGGCGTCGGTTTCGAATGGGGCAGGCGCCGCCGCTGATCCGGACACAGGAGCACCTATGGAACCCGTTAACCATCACAGCCACGCGCCCGACGTCAGTTTCGACGGCGGCGACCTCGATTGCGGCAACGGCCTGCTGTTGCTGATCCGCAAGCACATCGATCCGTTGCCGCGCGGCGGGTTGCTGGAGATCCAGTCGCGCGAGATCTCGGTGGACGAAGACCTGCCCGCCTGGTGCCGCCTCACCGGCAACGAACTGGTTTCGTGGACCAGGCGCGATGGCCAGCGCAGTTTCCTGGTCTGCAAGGGCAAGCTGTCCGAGCGAGACGCGCCGGTGGCGGCCTTGGCATCGGCCGCTCCGGCGGCCATGCCGTCCGGCGGCCCGTCGCCGCGTGCGCGTCGCGAGGCCGTCTCGGCCCCGCCCGTGCCGCCCCTGGCCGTCACTGGCATGGGAAGCTGGCCCCGCCCGCGCTGGATGATCGACGCCATGCACGCGCACGTGGAAGGCCGCCTGTCCGAAGCCGCCTTTCACGAAACCGCCGACGACGCCGTACGGCTGGCCATCGCCGCGCAGGAGAAGGCCGGCGTGCACATGGTTACCGACGGCGAGCAGCGGCGCGACAGCTACGCCAGCTTCGTGGCGTCGCGCCTGGACAACTGCCAGCTCATTCCGCTGACCGATCTGCTGCCGCTGGTCGACGACCCCGAGGCGTTCGCGGCGGAACTGCGCGCGCTCGACATTCCGGCCGGCCAGGTGCGCCATCCGGCGGTTTTCGGGCGCCTGTCGCGCTCGCGCCCGCTGGTGGCGCACGAAGTCGATTTTGCGCGCTCGGTCAGCGGCAAGCCAGTCAAGGTGGCGCTGCCCGGCCCCTATCTGCTCACGCGGACCATGTGGATGGAATGCATCTCCGACCGCGCCTACGATAGCCGCGAGGCCTTGGCGGCCGATATCGTGCGCGTGTTGCGCGAAGAGCTGGCCGAATTGCTCGACGCCGGCGCCGCGCTGGTGCAGTTCGACGAGCCGGTCCTGTCCGAGGTCGTGTTTTCCGGCCCCAAGAACAAGCGCAGCTTCATGTGCGGCGCGCTGTCGGAATCGCTGGCGCCGCAGCAGGAACTCGCTTTCGCGCGCGACCTGCTGAACGCCGTGCTGGAAGGCATGCCGCAGGAGCGCACGGCGCTGCACGTCTGCCGCGGCAACTGGACGCCGGACGAAAGCGTGGCGCTGTCCGGCGACTACGCGCCGCTCCTGCCCACGCTGGCGCAGGTGCGCGTGGGCGCCTATCTGCTGGAGATGTGCACGCCGCGCGCGGGCGACGTGGCCATGCTGAAGGCGCTGCCGGGGCATGCGCGCATCGGCATCGGCGTGGTCAACCAGAAAGACCAGGCCATCGAGAGCGAGGATGCGGTGGCGGCCTGCATCGAGCGGGGCATCGCGCTGTTCGGCCGGGAGCGGCTGCTGCTGCACCCGGATTGCGGCTTCGCTACGTTCGCGGATAATCCGATCTGTTCCGCGCGGATCGCGCAACAGAAACTGCAGGTCATCGCGCAGGCCGCCAGGCGCTTCGATTGACGCATGGCGGCCGCGCGCCACGGAGCCGCCATGCAGCACATTCTCGTCTATTCCGATTCCCTGTCCTGGGGCATTGTGCCCACTACCCGCAGGCGCCTGCCGTTCGAGCAGCGGTGGCCGGGCGCGATGGAGACGGCCCTGTGCGCCGCCGGCCGGCGGGTGCGCGTCATCGAAGACTGCCTCAACGGCCGGCGCACGGTGTGGGACGATCCGTTCAAACCCGGCCGCAACGGCCTGGCGGGGCTGGCGCAACGGATCGAAATCCATTCGCCGCTGGCGCTGGTCATTCTCATGCTTGGCACCAACGACTTCCAGTCCATGCACGCGCACAACGCCTGGCATGCCTCGCACGGCATCCTGGCGCTGGTGCACGCGATACGCACCGCGCCCATCGAGCCGGGCATGCCGGTTCCCCCCATACTGGTGATCGCGCCGCCCGCCATCCAGACTCCCAAGGGCCCGATCGCGCCCAAGTTCGAAGGCGGCGACCGCAAATGCGCAGGGTTGGCCGCAGCCTATCGCCAGGCATGCGAAGAAGCGGGCTGCCACTTCTTCGACGCGGGCGGCGTGATTACCTCCAGCAAGGTGGACGGCGTGCACCTCGACCTGGATCAGCATCTGGCGCTGGCGGACGCCGTGAGCGGGGTGGTGGAGACGCTGCTGGCGTGACACGGCATCCGCGCACGCCAGCGGCTCGACACCACGTCAATCCACCTTTGCCCCGGAGAATTTCACGACTTCGCCTCATCTGATGGCGATGCCGTCATCGGCGGTTTCGAAGACCACTGCGTCGGTCAGGTTCACAAGTCGCTCCAGATCTGGCGTGCCGCGCGCAGCAGGGTAACGCGGTGTTCCGGAGCCGCGATGGCGATCATGGCCCGGATGCGCTGCCGCAGGCTGAGCCCGCGCAGTTGCGCCACGCCATGCTCGGTGGCGATGAGATCGACGTCGCTGCGCGCTGTCGTGACGGATCCCGACAGGAGAGAGACGGTATTGCTTTCTCGATGGCGCCCGGTTGCGGCCAGGACGATGATCGACACGCCGCCGGAGTACACGGCCGCACGCACGTATTCACCTGGCCTCCCACCGCGCCGATGTGCTGCGAGCCGATGGCCTCGGCATTCGCCTGGCCGGACAGGTCCAGCCTGCCCAGAGACTCGGTTCTGATCATGGCTGTTGCGCCGCCGTGAGAATGGCTTGCGAATGCTTCAGCAACGGCCCGTCCACTATCTTGCCTTCGAAGTCGATCGCGCCGATGCCGCGCGTCAGCGCATCGTCACAGGCTTGCACTGGCCGCCGTGCACAGGCCACTTCTTCCTCCGTCGGCGAAAAAGCCGTATTGGCCGGCGCCGCCTGGGCGGGGGCGGCCTCGGCGCATCATCCGAGGGCGCCGCCGCAATGGGCGCGCGCCCTCACTCCAGATGCGGATGCCGGTCCGTCAGACGCTGACGCCGCTGGCGCAGCGCTTCGAGTTCTTCCTCCAGCTTTGCGATCTCGGCGTCCACGTCCTGCACGTTCTGCTCGATATGCTCATAGGCCTGGCGCAGCAGCGCCTTGGCCTCGCGCGCGCTGGCGGCGTTGGGGGTGTCGCCGCGCAGGGGGCGGTTGGCGGTTTCGGGAAGGAAGAACGACGTGACGATGCCGATGACGGCCGCCACCATCAGGTAGAAGGCGGGCATCATCAGGTTCTCGGTTTCTTCCACCAGCCACGCGGCCACCGTGGGCGTGAGGCCGGCCACGATGATGGCCACGTTGAAGGAGCTGGCCAGGGCGCTGTAGCGGATGCGCGTCGGAAACAGCGCGGGCAGGGTGGAGGCCATGACGCCGGTCAGGCAGTTGAGCAGCACGGCGATAAAGAGCAGCCCCAGGAAGATGAGGCCGGTGTTGTCGCTGCCGATGAAATGGAAGGCTGGCACGGACAGCGCCAGCAGGCCCAGGCTGCCCACGAACAGGAACGGCTTGCGGCCCACCTTGTCGCTGAAGAAGCCCACCACGGGCTGCACGAACAGCATGCCGATCATGACCACGACGATGATGAGCACGCCGTGCTGCTCGGAGTAGCCCAGGCTGCCCGAGAGATAGGTCGGCATATAGGTGAGCAGCATGTAGTAGGTGATGTTGGTCACCAGCACCATGCCGATGCAGATGAGCAGGGCCTTGCGGTACTTGGAAAAGATTTCGCGGAAGGAGATCCTGGGCCGTTCCTGCACGGCGTCGCGGTCTTCCTGTTCCATCAGTTCGAGCTGCTGCGCGAAGGCCGGCGTTTCCTCGGCGGCGTGCCGCAGATAGAGGCCCAGCAGGCCCAGCGGTCCGGCCACGAAGAAGGGCACGCGCCAGCCCCAGTCGAGAAAGGTCTGTTCGCCGAGGATGGACTGCAGCAGCACCACCAGGCCCGCGCCGAGCACGAAGCCGGCGATGGAGCCGAAGTCCAGCCAGCTTCCCAGGAAGCCGCGCCGCCGGTCGGGCGCGTACTCGGCCACGAAGATGGCGGCGCCCGTGTACTCGCCGCCCACTGAAAAGCCCTGGGCCAGCTTGCAGGCCAGCAGCAGGATGGGCGCCCAAAGGCCGATGGATTCATACGAGGGGATCAGGCCGATGCAGAACGTGCTGATCGCCATGATGATGATGGTGAGCGACAGCACCTTCTGCCGCCCGAAGCGGTCGCCCATGACGCCGAAGAAGACGCCGCCCAGCGGCCGCACCAGGAAAGGCACCGAGAACGTGCCCAGCGCCGCGATGGTCTGCACGGCGGGCGCGGCGTCGGGAAAGAACACCTTGCCCAGCGCGAAGGCGACGAAGCCGTACACGCCGAAGTCGAACCACTCCATGGCGTTGCCGAGGGCGGCGGCGGTGACGGCCTTCTTGAGCTTGGTGTTGTCGATGACGGTGATGTCGTCGATCTGCAATGGCCGGACGGGCGGGGCGGAAGAAGAGGCTTCTGTCATACCGGAATCTCCCATGGAAGGCGGGCGCCGCGCCCGCGGACGAGAAACACTTGCTGGCCGTCATCTGCGAGATGTCTTGATGATACGGCGGCTCTTCCGGCCCGGCGTTGCATATTGGTAACACTCGTCAACGCGGGAATTCCATTTCTGACCCGGGGCCAGGCGCGCGCGTCCGACGCCGAGGCCCGCACGCTGGCGCGGCAGCCCCGGAGGCAATGCCGTTTCCAGTGACGGCGACGGCCCGGATCCCTGCCGTCCGTCGCCCGGCACCTCATGCCGCGTGTCCGACGGCGCCGCGGTAACCCGTTCCCGTCCGGCTCCAGCCGCTGGGTTTCGCAGGCGGTGGATATTGCCAGCACCATGTTGCCCGGCGCAACGCAGACCGGGGCGCTGAAGGCGTTGACGGTGACTTGTGCCGCGGCGGCGCCCTGGGCCACGGCGTCCTCCACCGCGGCGGCCGCCGTGCCGTGGACCGCCATGGGGCGGCCGGCTTGCTTCAACAGATTGGCGCACATGGGCGCGCCCATGACGCCGAGTCCGACGACGCCCAGGGTATCCGAACTGCGCGTGTTCATGGAAAGGTTCCTTTTCCGGTCGGGTGCGCGGGGCCGCTGCATCAGCGATAGCGAAAGGCGGCATTGCCCGGCCGGCCGCGCCCGTCGGGGCGCTGGCGCCGAAGGTCCGTATACAGCTTCCGGCCGTGCTGGTATCGTTTTGCACGCCGGACCCGGAAGGCGGCGCGGACGGGTCGCGACGCAGCGTGATTCACCCCATTGCAGGATCGATGCCGCGGCGCCGCCCGCGGCCCTGTCCCGCGGTCAGGGATGCACCAGCGAGGAGGTTTCCATGGAATGTCGAGGACATCGGATATGGATAGCCGTTCTGGCCGTCGCGGCCGCCACGGCGGCGTCGGCGCAGAACACCAGCGCCATCGTCGTGGATGGCAACAAGTGGCTGTCGGCGGACTACACGGAAAGGCGGGCGTTCCTGGTGGGCGTGGCTAACATGATCATCGCGGAAGACGCCTACGCGCGGCGCGAGAAGCTCTCGCCGCCGCCGGCGGGGACCCGCATCACGGCCGCGGTCAAGGATCTGAATCTCTACCAGATCGACGCGCGCATCACGCAGTGGTACCAGGCGCATCCCGACCGGCGCGGCATGCCGGTCATGGGCGTGATCTGGCAGGACATCGTCAAGCGGCAGGCGCCCATGCAAGGAGAGAAAAAATGAAAACGACGCGATGGCTGGCAACCATGCTCCTGCCGCTGGCGCTGCTCATCGGCTGCGCCACCGCCGCCGGGGGCCTGATCGGCGCCGGCGTGGACAAGGCGAGCGGCGGCGACGGCACCGCCGGGGCCATGATCGGCGGCGGCGTGGGCATGATGATCGACGTGTTCAACTGAGGGCGCAGCGGCGGCCTGCGCGACGCCGCCGGCCGCCGGGCCCGGTGCATAATGGCGCGATCCGCCGTTTTCGCCCATCCGCCCGCATGCCCTCGCTGCAACTCTTCCTGCTGTTCCTGGCCGCCGATCTCGCGCTCAAGCTCACGCCGGGCCCGGACATGGCGCTTACCTTGACGCGCGGCATGACGCAGGGTTTTCGCACGGCCTGGTACAGCGTGCTGGGCACGTTTTCGGCGGGGGCGGTGCAGATTCCGCTGGTGGTGCTCGGCCTGGCGGCGGTGTTCAAGCAGTCTCCCGCGCTGTTCATGGCGGTGAAGCTGGCCGGCGCGGTCTACCTGGCGTACCTGGGCATCAAGGCGCTCATGCGCTGCCGGCGCGGCGGCGCGCTGGCGGCGGGCGTCGCGCGCGGCGCGGGGCGCGATGCGTATGTGCAGGGTTTCATGACCAACCTGCTCAATCCCAAGGTCTTCATATTCCTGGTGGCGTTCCTGCCGCAGTTCACGGACCCCGCGCAAGGGCCGGTATGGCTGCAGATGCTGGCGCTGGCCGTGTTTTCCAAGACCATGGGGCTGGCCACCGGCGCGGGCTTCGCCTACGGCGCTTCGCGCATCCGTGGCTGGCTGGGCCGCAATCCGTGGTTCCTGCGCGTCCAGGAAGGGGCGCTGGGCGCGGCGATGCTGGCGGTCGCCGGCTATGTGGTGTTCAGCCGGGGCGGCCCGGCCCGGTGAGCCCGGGCCGCCGGCCGCACTCGCCGGATTCGACCGGATATTGTCCGAATGCGGCGGTAACATCCGCCGTATGCAGAAACTCGGCCACCAGATTCTCTATTCCGCCTCCGACATCGTCAATTTCCTGGAGTGCGGGCACCTGACCTCGCTCGACTTGCGGCACCTGGAGACGCCGCTGCCGTTGGCGCAGGAAGACGAGCCGCTCGCGCTCGTCCAGGCCAAGGGGCTGGAGCACGAACGGGCCTATCTGGAGAAGCTGCGTGTCCAGGGCTTGCGCATCGTGGACGTGAGCGAGGCGGGCGACAGTCTCGAGGCGGGGCTGCGCCGCACCGAGGCCGCCATGCGGGAGGGCGCGGAGGCGATCTACCAGGCGGCGTTCCGCCACGGCAGCTATGTGGGCCATGCGGATTTCCTGCTCAGGGTGGCGCGGCCCTCGGCGCTGGGCGGCCATGGTTACGAGGCGGCCGACACCAAGCTCGCGCGCAGCCCGCGCGCGAAATTCGTGGTGCAGCTCGCCTTCTATTCCTGGCTGCTGGGACTGGCGCAAGGCGCCGAACCGAGGCACATGAGCGTGGTGCTGGGCAACGGCGTCGAACAGCGCTTTGCCGTGTCCGACTACGCGCATTATTTCCGGCGCGTGCTGGCGGGCTTCGAGGCCTTTGTCGGCGCGAAGGGCGCGCAGACCTATCCCGAGCCCTGCGAGAAATGCGCGCAATGCCGCTGGAGCGCGCTCTGCGACGAGCAGTGGCAGGCCGACGACCATCTTTCGCAGGTGGCCAACATTACCGGCCAGCAGATCCGCAAGCTGCAGGCGGGCGGCATCGGCACGCTGGCGCAGCTGGGCCGCCTGGCGCCGGGCGCCGCCGTGCCGCTGCTCGAGGGAACGACGCTGCAGCGGCTGCGCGCGCAGGCGGCGCTGCAGTTGCGCGCCCGCGAGGAGGGCGGGCGTTACTACGAACTGATCCCGCGCGGGCCGGAGCCGGGGCTGCGGGGATTCGAGCGCATGCCGCGGCCCGACGAGGGCGACATGTTCTTCGACATGGAAGGCGATCCGCTGGAAGACGGCGGCCTGGAATACCTGTTCGGCGTCTATGTGCGCGATGGCGGCCGGGAGGCGTTCCACCCGTTCTGGGCGCACAACCGCCGCGAAGAAAAGGCGGCGTTCGAGCGCTTCATGGATTTCGTGGTCGAGAGGCTGCGCCGCTACCCGGATGCGCACATCTACCATTACGCGCCTTACGAAGAGACGGCCATCAAGCGGCTGATGTCGGTGCACGGCACGCGCGAGGCCGAGGTGGACAGCCTGCTGCGCATGCACAAGCTGGTGGACCTGTACCAGGTGGTGCGCGAGGCGCTGCGCGTGTCCGAGCCGAGCTATTCCATCAAGTCCATCGAGCATTTCTATCGGCCCCGGCGCGAGGGCGGCGTGACCAACGCGGGCGCCAGCATCGTGTTCTACGAGCGCTGGCGCGCGGAGCGCGACGAGCGGCTGCTGCAGGCCATTGAAGACTACAACCGCGACGACGTGGTGTCCACCTGGCAATTGCGCGAGTGGCTGCGGCAGATCCGGCCGCAGGACCTGGCCTGGGCGAACGACCGCGGCCAGCAGGACATCGAGGCGGCGCGCTTCGAGGCGGGCGCGAAGACCGAGGCCGAGGCGCGGCTGGACCGCTACCGCGAGCCGCTGCTGGACGGCCTGCCCGACGAGGAGCCGGCCTGGACGGCGGACCAGGCGCATCGCGCGCTGGTCTTTCAGTTGCTGGATTTTCACCGGCGCGAGCAGAAGCCGGAATGGTGGGCGTATTTCGCGCGCGCCGAGGCCAGCGACGCGGAGCTGGTCGAAGACAGCGAGTGCCTGGGCGGATTGGTGCGCGACCACGATGCGCCCCTGCTCAAGGAAGGGCGTTCGCTGCGCTACACCTACCGCTACCCGCCTCAGGAAACCAAGCTGCGCACGGGCGCGTCCTGCCGGGAGATCCGTGGCGGACAGAAGCTGAACAAGCTGGAGATCGACCCGCGCGCCTGTACGCTGTCTTTCACGTGGGCGAAGCCCGAGCCGCCGCCGCCGCGGCTGGCGGCAGGGCCGGACCAGCCCATCAACAATAAAGTGCTCGCCGACGCCGTGTTCCGCTACGCCGACGCGCTGCTGGAAGCCGGCGCACGCGCGCCCACGCGCTTTCGCGCGGTGGACGCGCTGCTGCGCCGGGAAGCGCCGCGCCTGCACGGCGTGGAACCGGGCCGGCCCCTGATCGATCCGGGCCGCCCCTTGCTCGAACAGGCGGTGACGCTGGTCGCCGCGCTCGACGAAAGCGCGCTCTTCGTGCAGGGGCCGCCGGGCGCGGGCAAGACCTACATCGGATCGCGCCTGCTGGTGCATCTGCTGCGGCAGGGCAAGCGCGTGGCCGTCACCTCCAACAGCCATCACGCCATCAACAACCTGCTGGCTGGCGTGGAGAAAGCCGCCCGCGAGCAGGGGTTCGTGTTCGCGGGGGCCAAGAAGTCCGGCGCGCCGGGCGACGATACCTGTCTGGGCGGGGACTGCATCGAAGACGTGTTCGACAACAAGAAAATCGATCCCGCGCGGCACCAGTTGGTGGCGGGCACGGCCTGGCTGTTCAGCCGCCCGGAAATGGAGGGCCGTTTCGATTACCTGTTCGTGGACGAGGCGGGGCAGGTCAGTCTGGCCAATCTGGTGGCGGTGGGGCTGTGCGCGCGCAACATCATTCTGCTGGGCGACCAGATGCAGCTCGGGCAGCCCACGCAGGGATGCCACCCCGGCCGTTCGGGAGAGTCCACCCTGGAGTACCTGTTGGACGGCGAGGCCACGATCGCGCCCGACCGCGGCATTTTCCTCGACACCTCCTACCGCATGCATCCGGCCATTTGCGGCTTTGTTTCCAGCGCCATCTATGACGGCAGGCTGCGCGCGGCCGAGGCCACGCGGTCGCAGCGGCTGGCGCTGTCGGCCGGAGCCGATCCGGCGCTGCGCGAAAGCGGCATCGTGTATGTGCCCGTGCCGCATGAGGGCAATGCGCAGTCCAGTCCGGAAGAGGCGCGGCGCGTGGCGGCCCTGTACGCCAGCCTGCGCGCGCAGCATTACGACGACGGCGAGGGCCGTGCCGTGCGCCTGGGCGCGGACGATGTGCTGGTGGTGGCGCCCTACAACGTGCAGGTCAACGCGCTCAAGGCGGCGCTGCCGCCGGACGCGCGGGTGGGCACCGTCGACAAGTTCCAGGGGCAGGAAGCCCAGGTGGTCATCATTTCCATGGCGACCTCCAGCGGCGCCACCATGCCGCGCGACATGGAGTTTCTTTTCAGCCGCAATCGCCTTAACGTGGCGATCTCGCGCGCCAAATCGCTCGCCGTGCTCGTCGCCAGTCCGGCGTTGCTGTCGGTGCGCTGCCGCACGCCCGAGCAGATGGCGCTGGTCAATACGCTGTGCTGGGTGGCCGAACTGGGAGAGACGGGGGGCGCCGGCGGGGCTCGGGGCCCGCACAAGACGCCTTCCGGCGCCAACGGGCGTTAATCCTGCAGGGCGCGGCCGAGCGCCGCCTCGGCCTGGCGGTCCATGACGACCGTGGCGGCCATGCGCGCCCGCGTAAGACCGACGAACAGCCGGCGCCGTTCCCGCTCGCCGAGTTCGGCGAAGGACACCTCCGTGAGCACCACGACCGGGCAGGACTGGCCCTTGTAGCGAAAGAGCGTATCCGCCAGGATGGCGCCCTCGGTCCACAGGGAAGCGCCTGCGCCATCGTATCCGGCGAAGCGTCTGAGCCCATGGCCGCAAAGCTCGGCCTGCCCCAGCAGGTGCGAACGCGCCAGGCCGCGGTAGCTGAGGATCACGATGTCGCCCGGCGCGTAACCCTCGTCCAGGTAGCCGCGCACCGCCTGCGCGGTCCGCAGCAGCATCTGGTCCTCGTCGTCATAGGCCGACATGGCCGGCTCGCGGCCTGCATACGCCCCCAGGGCGCGGATGGGCCGGGGCGTGAGCCGCAGCACGTTGATGCTGTCCACAATGGAAGTCGGGCTGCGGAAATTGTCCGGGCAGTGCAATACCACGGCTTCTGGAATGTCGCAGGGCGGGTGCTCATAGAGACGCTGGTCTTCGTCTTCCAGAAAATAGAAGCGTCCTTCCTCCCGCAGCAGGCGACGCAGGGCAACCGTCCAGTGCGGATCGAAGTCTTGCCCTTCGTCGATGATGAGCACATCGTGCTGCGGCTCGAACGATGCCGAATCTTCGCAGTAGCGCTGCGCGGCTTGCCGCAATGCGTCCGGCGCCGAGAAATCCAGCGCGCCCCGCGCGCGCCGGAAATGATCGACCGCCAGTTCGTGAAAGGTGGAGACTGTTGCTCGTGGCGGAGCCAGCCGGCCGATCTGTTCGGAGAGCGACCGGTTGAAGCACGCATACAGGGCGCGCTGGCCCTGGTCCGCGGCGTCGTGCAGCAGCCGCAGGGCAAGCTGAGTCTTGCCGGAACCGGCCGTCGCCTGTATGCGCAGGACGCGGCTGGGAGCGTCGACTCGCGTGGCCCAGGCGGCCAGTCCGCTGCCGAGGCGTTGCGTGACGTTCGATAGCTGGTCGCGCAGCACGTCCAGGGCGGGAGCCACCTGGAACCAGTTGAGCAGAAATGCCCGGACCCGGGCGCTGTTTCCGCTCGGTTCGCCCTGCGGCAGGACGGCGCACAACCGCGCCGCCAGGTCGGGAAAATCCGCGGCGTCGATGATGCGCTCGCGCGGATATGCGGCGCTGCCCGCGCCGAGCATGCGATAGTCGGGCAGCAGGAGCACGTGGCCGATGCGGGGCGGCCGGTCGAGCTCGCGTATCCGCGCCAGCAGCGCGGCATGCTGGCGGCGGCACTGGCGACCGATGTTCTTGCGATGCGCGCCGTATTGCTTGTAGAGGCCGTCCGCGGCCTCCTCGATGGGGCCTGCCTTGATCTCCAGCAACAACAGGTCGCCCGCCTGGTTCATGGCGACGATATCCACTTCGCCTTCGGCGTCGCGGCCCTGGTAGACGGAGCGCCATTCCACGCTGTGAAAAAGGCTGTAGGCGTCGGGCAGCGTGTCGCGCAGGCGCTGCAGGATGTCGAGTTCGCGCTGCAGTCCGGCCGGCATGCCGCAGAGGGGGCCGTGAAAGATATCGTCGGGGTAGATCCGAGCCATACGCGCATGTTCTCCGGATGGGCATTCGCCGGGCCGCGAAGCCAGCGGGATTCTCTCACATGCCTATTTCGTCCGACATTGCGCCAGGATTTGTCCGAATGCCTCTCCAGAATGCGCCTGTCGCATTGTCGAGGAGGGCATGATGTTGGACCCATATCTGCCGCTGGTGCGCTACTGGACGCTGGAACTGCTGGCGGGCATGCGGGGCTTTGCGGCGGCGGCCGGCAGGCTGGCGCCGCGGGAATGGGAGCGCGTGCGCGCGGCGCTTGGCATCGCGGAAGACGGAGACATGCGCGAAGCGCGGTCGGCGGCGGCGCGCGAGGCTGCGCAGTTGGGAGCGCCGGGGCCGGGCGCGCCGGGATTGCCGCTTGCGCGCAACCTGGAATGGCTGGCCAATGCAATCGGCCTGGACACGGCCGCGCGGCGGATCCTGCTGTTTGCCGTGCTGTACGAAACCAGCGCCGTACTGAGGCCGGTGCTGGGCGCGCTGGGCGGATTCGGCGATCAGGCGCTATGCGTGTTGCTCGCGCGCCTCCTGGCGCTGAATGAAGACGACGCCCGCATCGCGCTGGCGCCTGCCGGCCCGCTGGCGGCATCCGGCATGGTCAGGGTGGCGTCCGGCCCCGGCCTGCTGCCCTACGGCCGGAAAATGCGGCTGCGGCCCGGGCTGGCGGATGCGCTGCTGACGCCGCATGCGAAACAGGCGGAGCTGATGCGCACGCTGCTCTGCACGAGCGGCGACAGGGCGCGCGGACCGGAGGCGGCCGTCCCCGCGCAGGCTGGGCGCGCAGCCCCCGGCGCGGCGTCGTCGCCGGCCCCCGCGGGACCCTACCGGCTGGGCGTGCTGAATACGGATGTGGCGTTGTCCAGCCTGTGCGACGGCCTGAAGCGCCATGCGCGAGCCCATCTTGCCTTGTACGGGCCCTCGGGCACGGGCAAGACAGCCTTCTCGCACTGGCTGGCGGAAGAACTCGGCCGGCCGCTCCTCGTCCAGGATGTCCGGGATTTGCTGCACCGCGGGCGGGCCAGCTCCGGCCTGCGGCTGGCCGACGTGTTCGCGCGGGCCGGCGAGGCGGGCGCGGTCATGCTCTTCGATGAGGCCGATGCATTGCTGGGCGCGCGGGCTTGTCACGGTCCTTGGGCCGGCGTGCAGCGCGAGCTGCTGGACCGCATGGATGCCTGCGAGGGCATCGTATTGGTGGCGAGCCGCTACGACGGCCTGCTCGATCTGGCGGCGCTGCGCCGTTTCGATCTGAAGGTCCGCTTCGGTTATCTACGCGAGGAGGATGCCTGGACCTTGTTCAACGATCTTGCGCACAGCCTGGGCCTGAGCGCAGAGACGGTAACGCCGCACGAGGTGGGAGGACTGGGCCGGCTCGCGCCGGGCGATTTCGCGGCTGTGCGTCGCCAATCGTTGCTGCATCCGATCCGGGATGCCAGGGATCTGTACAGGCGCCTGCGCGCCGAGTGCGCGTTCAAGCCGCCCGCAGACGGCAGGCGCGCTGTGGCATATGCGGGAGGGCCGGCGCAATGAGGTATCGCATGCTGGAGCTGCCTGCGGAAGCGGTGGAGGGCCTGCGCGCGGCGAGGCGGGTCGTGGTCATGACGGGGTCCGGATTGGGACCGGCTTGCGGCCTGCCGGTGTCGCCACCCGCTTGCCGGATCTGCGGAGCGAGGCTGCGGCCGGGCAAGCACAGGCACGAGGAGCCCGCGGCCGATGGCGTTTGCCGGCTTGCCATGGCGGAGGCGTCGCGCTGCGACATCTTTTTGTGCGCCGGCACTTCGCTGCAGACGCCGGGCGCAATCGACATCGCGCATGCCGCCGTGGCCGCCGGGGCGCGAGTGGTTCAGGCCAACCCCAACCCCACGCCGCTGAATCGCCTGGACGTCATGCACATTCCGTCGCTCGCCGAACTTGCGCTGCCCGTGCTGGCGGCGCGGGCCTGGCCCTAATCAGGCATCGGTGGGCAGATAGGCGCGCGCCAGTGCCTGGGCTTCCCGGGCGAAGCGGGCGCGCGCCGCCGGCGGCGAAAGAATTTCTATCGACGAGGCATGGCCGTGCAGCAATTGCCAGAGCATGACGGAGGGCCGCACGCGCGCGTGGAGAACGAACCCGTTTTCCGCTTCTTCGATCGTCTGGTCCGCGGCGAGCCAGAATTCGCGCAAAGGATGGCGCCGCGGCTTGCCGTCGGCCAGCATGGGCTCGTGCGCGCGCAGCACGAGGCATATCTCGTCTTCCGGGTAGAAGTTGAGCGCCTCTTCTTTTACCGCGTACTCGCGCAGATCGAAGCCCGGATCGAGGTCGGCGGGTTCGTCCAGCAGACGGACTTCGGAAAGCCTGTCCATGCGGAACAGAAAGCGGCGGCCGGGTTTTCTGGGGCCCCAGGCGACCATGTAGAGCACGCCGGCGCGGTCGACCATGCCCAGCGGCGTCATTTCGTAGGCGCGCGGACTCGGCTGTTTCTCGCCGAACGGCGTATTGCGAAAACCCAGTTTGCGGCCGTAGTACAGCGCATGCGTGACCTGCCGGTAAACCTCGGGTTCGACACGCGGCAGCACCATGGGATGCGTGCTGTCTATGCGCAGGGTCTTGCGCGACCAGTTGGCCGCGTCGCCGCCATCCACATGGGGCCGATGGCGCGCCAGGTAGGCGCTCGCCGCCTCGAACGTGGCGGCCAGGTCGTCCAGGACCACCGCGGGAAGATACCGTTCGGCCACTTCCCGCAGCGCGCACATCGCCATGGCCATGTTCACGTTCATGTTCTGGATGCTGAACTGGCTGCGCGCAATGGTGCGGTACCAGCGCCGGTCGCGCGTGGCGCCATGGAATCCGATGCTGTCGACATTTTCCATGGCGCGGCGTATCTGGCGGTCCTGCGGCACCGGATCCTGCAGGCGGGCGAGCCGCTCGCGGATTTCCGACATGCTGATTCCGCAATTTCCGGCTTCCTCGTCCGCAGCGTAGGGGAGGATTTTCAGCAGATTATCCAGAAGGGCGGCTTGACTGGGTGACATGGATATTCAGGGAGAAAGGATATGGATGCAATCCGGCGGTTCTTGACTCTACAAAATGCCCGATTCGTGCCGTTACCGCCAATAACGACCTCCGGCGCGCCCGACACTCGCCCCGCAAGCGGCGCACTGAATCGCGCAATTAATCCATCCGCCGCACAAGACGGAAAAATCCTGCCGCGGCGAATTAAGTCTGAAAACTATAATTCAAAATGTGTAATTAGTATTTAAATGTATACTCCATGCGTTTCACAGGAGAAGCGCCCGCAACCGGCCGCGGCTGGCGGATTCGGAAGGGCTGGGAGAAAACCATGTTGAAAGCAGTGGCAAAGGGTGGGGCGATGGCCCTGATGGCGGCGCTGGTTGCCGGTTGCGCAACCGAGCGTTCGCAGGCGTTGGCGGTTCCGGCCGTGGCCGCGGCCGCCAAGCCGTACCAGGGTGTGCGCAGCCCCATTTCCGTGGGCAAGTTCGACAATCGCTCGAACTATCTGCGCGGCGTGTTCTCCGATGGCGTGGACCGCCTGGGCGGCCAGGCCAAGACGATACTCGTGAGCCACTTGCAGCGCACGGGCCGCTTCCAGGTCATGGACCGCGAGAACCTCACCGAAATCAAGCAGGAGGCTTCTTTCAACAAAGAGGCCAACCGCATCAAGGGCGCGCGCTACGTGGTGACGGGCGACGTGACCGCCTTCGGGCGCAAGGTCACGGGCGACCATCAGCTCTTCGGCATCCTGGGCCGCGGCAAGGAGCAGGTGGCCTATGCCAAGGTGGACCTGAACGTGGTCGACGTGACGACTTCCGAGGTGGTCTATTCGGCGTCGGGCGCGGGCGAATACAGCCTTTCCAACCGTGAGATCGTGGGCTTCGGCGGCACGGCGGGCTACGACTCCACCCTCAACGGCAAGGTGCTGGACCTGGCCATCCGCGAAGCGGTGGACCGCCTGGTCGACGGCATCGAACAGGGCTCCTGGCAGCCCTCGGCGCGCTGAGGAGGCCGGCCATGCACATCAAGCACGAGTCTTGCCGGCGCGCCGCGCGCCTGGCGCTGGTTGCGGGCGCGGCCGCGCTGCTGGCGGCCTGCGCGCAGCCCAAGCCCATGTACACCTGGGACGCCTACCAGCCGGCCCTCTACGCCTATCTCAAGGAAGACGGCGCCGACTATTCCGGGCAGGCGCTCGCCATGGAGAAGAACATCGAAACGGCGCGCGCCACCAACCAGGTGCTGCCGCCGGGCTTCCGCGCCCACCTCGGCATGCTCTACCTGAAGATGGGAGACGGCGACAAGGCGGCGGCGCAGATCGAGGGCGAGAAAACCGCCTTTCCCGAAGCCGCTCCTTTCATGGATTTCCTGCTGCGCAACGCCGGCGGCGCCAAGAGCGCCGCCGCCCAGCCCCCGGCCGACGCGCCCGCGCAGACCTCCGCAGACATTTCCCGGAAAGGAACCTGAACACCATGATCCGAGCCATCATCCGAGCCGGGGCGCTGGCCCTGGCGGCGGCGCTCGCCGGTTGCGCGGCGCCCCAAGCCAACGTCGATTACACCGCGTTCCGCGAAAGCAAGCCGGCCTCGCTGCTGGTGCTGCCGCCGCTGAACAACTCGGTGGACGTGGCGGCCACCTCGGCTGTGCTCGCGCAGGCGACGCGTCCGCTGGCCGAGTCCGGCTACTACGTGGTGCCCGTGGGCGTCATGGACGAAACCTTCAAGCAGAACGGCCTCTACACCGCGGACGACATCCAGAACCTGCCGCCGGCCAGGCTGCGCGAGATCTTCGGCGCCGACGCGGCCATCTACATGACCGTGAAGGAATACGGCAGCACCTACCAGGTGATCAATTCCACCGTGACGGTGGACGTCCAAGCCTCGCTGGTGGACCTGCGCACCGGCGCCAAGCTCTGGGAGGGCGGCAAGCGCGTGGTGCAGGCCAGCGACAGCGGCGGCGGCGGCCTGATCGGCATGCTGGTCAACGCGGTGGTCAACCAGATCATCAACAACCTGTCCGACCGCAGCTACGCGGTGGCGGGCATCACCAATAGCATGCTGCTCAGCGCCGGCCAGCCCGGCGGCATTCTCTACGGGCCGCGCTCGCCACATTACGGGACGCAGTAGCGGGCGCCGCGACGCGCGCATGCAGGGCCGGGCCGCGGCGGGCGCCGGCCCTTTCTTTTCGCGGACCAGGGGCCGGCGCTGCGCCGGACCGCGCCTGCGCGGATCATGGCGACAATGACAGGTTCGCCGCCTTGGCCGCCTGTTTGTACAGGGGAATCTCCCGCGCCATGGTTTCCGCCAGCGCCTGGGAAGAACTGCCGACGGGTTCGATGCCCAGTTCCAGGAGCCGCCTGGCCACGTCGGGCTCGCGCAGGGCGGCGGAGATGGCCGATTGCAGCGTGGCGACGACGGCATCGGGGGTGCCTGCCGGCGCATACAGCGACGACCAGAACGACATGGCGAAACCCTGGACGCCGGACTCGGTAACGGTCGGTACGTCGGGCAGCAGGGTGAAGCGCCTGGCGCCCGTGACGGCGAGGGCGCGCAGATGGCCGCTTCGCAGTTGCGGCAGGACGGCGGCGGCATCGACCAGCGCGAAGTCGATTTCGTTGGACAGGAGCGCGGCGACGACCGCGGAGTTGCCCTTGTAATTGACGACTTCGGCGGGTATGGCGGTCCGGCTCGAGAAGACGGCGGTGGCCAATTGAAAAGAATTCGCGCCGGCCCCGGCGAACAAGGGTTTTCCGTTCTTGCCGGCCAGCGCGGCAAGATCGCCGACGGATCGGGCTGGGCTGTCTTTCTTGACGACGAGAATCATGGGAATGTCGCCAACCAGCGAGATGGGCGCAAAATCGGCCACGGGATCGTAGTCGAGCTCGCGGTATAGAGCGGGGTTGACGGTCATGCCGCTGCTCGGGCCTACCAGCAGGGTATAGCCGTCAGCCGGGGCGCGCTTGACGGCGCCGATGGCGATGGCGCCGCTGGCGCCGGGGCGGTTCTCGACAATGAACGGCCGGCCCAGGCGGCGCTGGAGCTGTTCCGCCATGAGGCGGGCGAGAATGTCGTTGCCGCCGCCGGGCGCAAAGCCCACGATCATGCGTACCGGCCGCGCCGGATAGTCTTGCGCCGCGGCGTGACAGGCCAGCGCCGCTATCAGCATGCCGAGCCACCAGGACAGATACCGTTTCATGTCGCGCTCCAATCGTTGAGTGCCGTGCGCGCTTACTCGGGAATGCACGGATGGCCCATTGTGGACCGCGTGGCTATATTGGGCTCGACTCAACGTGCCAGCCGACGCTGCTGGCAGCGACAGCCCGGAGTCGGCATGGCACCTGAATGGCATCACTGGAGCACCCTCGACCACGGCCCCCATGCGCTGGCGTTCTGGCATGACGCGGTCTGTGCCGGCGTACTGGATTCCGAGTTCTGCGCCGAGCCTGGCGCCGCTTTTGCCGGCACCATGTCCAGCCAGACGCGCACCGAGGCGCGCCTGGTCAACTTTGCAAGCTCGCCGCATCGCATCCGGCGCTCCCAGCGGCATGTCAGCCGCCGGGACAGCGATCACCTCATGCTCAGCCTGCAGGTGCGTGGACGCGCCGTCATGTCGCAGGGGGAGACGCAGGTATGCCTGCAGCCCGGCGAATTCGGCCTGCTCGACCCCTCCTCGGCGTTCGATATCGACTTTCCCGAGCCCACCGCGCGCCGCCTGGTGTTGCTGCCGCGCCACGTGCTGGCCGCGCGCTCGCCGGGCCTGCGGCGCCTGCGCGAACCCGCCAGGCTGCCCGCCGACATGGCGTTCGCGCCGGTGCTGACCGAGACCATGCGCCTGTTGACCGAAACCGGCCTGACCCTGGAGAGCCGCACGGTCGATACGCTGCTCGATACGGTGGCCGAGATCGTTGCGCTGCAATGCGCGCCGGCGGCCGCGGCGCCTTCGACCGAGCTGTCGTTCGTGGGCGTGAAGCGCCACATCGATACCGCGATCGCCGATCCGGGGCTGTCGCCCGCGTCGGCGGCGGCGGCGTGCCGGATCTCGGTCCGGACGCTGCACAGATTGTTTGCCCGCCACGCCCAGCAGTCGTTCGAGGCGTATGTCGTGCAAACGCGGCTCGCGCTCGCGCGCGAGCTTCTTGCCGCCGGCAAGGCGCGCACCGTGAGCGAAGCCGCGTTCGCATGCGGCTTCAATAATCTCTCCCATTTCACCCGGCGGTTTTCCGAACGCTATGGCGAGCTGCCGGTGAATCTGCTCAGGCAAGGGCAGGCGGGCGCCTGACGCTCTGGGCGGCATCCGCTGGCGCGTTGGGCACAGACCGCGCCGGCGCCGCGCGACAGAATGCGCTTCATCCCGGTTCGTACCGGCCAGCTTCTTCTGTCGCACCATGCCCAAGACCATCGCCATTCATCGCCAGGACCAGGTCCGCGCCGCCGCCGACGCCTGCGTGCATTTCGGTTTCTGCACTGCGGTCTGCCCCACCTATGTGCTCGATGGAGAAGAGCTCGATTCGCCGCGGGGGCGCATCGCGCTGGCGCGCGAGATGCTGGGCAGCGATGCGCCGCCGAGCGAAACCGCCGTGCGGCATCTGGACCGCTGCCTGTCATGCCTGTCTTGCGAGTCCACCTGCGCGGCCGGCGTTTCGTACCGGGACATCATCGACGGGGCGCGTGAGCGCATCGAGCAAAGCCGGGTGCGTCCGCTGCCGCAGCGCATGCTGCGCTCGGCGGTGGCGCGGGTGCTGACTTCGCCGGCGCTGCTCCGTTCCGGGCTCGCGGCGGCCCGGCTCTTGCGCGGCGGCGCGCTCCGGTTGCCTGGACCGCTGGGAGCCATGGCTGCGCTGTCGGCCGCGCCGGCCCTGGCAGCGCTGGCGCCGCGTGCGAAAGCGCCGCCAGCGCGCCGGGCCGCTGCGGTCCGGCGCGTCGCGCTGTTGGATGGATGCGCGCAATCGGTGCTGGGAGCCGAGATCAATGCCGCGGCCGAGCGCCTGCTGGCGCGTGCGGGCGTCGCCGTCGAGCCGGTTGCCGGCGTGCGGTGCTGCGGCGCGCTCGAGCTGCACATGGGCCGGCGCCGGTCCGCCGTCCGGCACATGGAGCAGACCGTCAGCCGCTGGGCCGCCGCGCTGGAGGACGGGCGCATCGACGCCATCGTGACCACGACCTCGGGCTGCGCGTCGGTGATCAAGCGCTACGACGCCCTGCTGTCCGACCGTCCCGGGCTCGCGGCCCGGATACGGCGCGTCGTCGATGCCGTGCGGGACATTACCGAGATCGCGCAGGAGCTGGCGCTGGCGCCCACCGGCGCGGCGCAGGGCCTGGCCGCGTCCTATCACGATGCCTGTTCGCTCAAGCACGGGCTGAAGCTGGCCCAGGCGCCGCGCCGCGCCATGGCGGCGCTGGGCATCGACGTGCGCGAGATCGGCGAGTCGCACCTGTGCTGTGGCTCGGCCGGCACCTACAACATCTTCGAGCCCGCGCTCGCGCAGCGGCTGGGCCAGCGCAAGGCGGCGCATGCGGCGGCCGGGCGGCCGGACGTGATTGCCGCGGGAAACATGGGCTGCCTGGTGCAGATATCGCGCTTTACGCCGGTACCCGTGGCGCACACCGTCCAGTTGCTGGATTGGGCTACCGGCGGCCCGGCTCCGCGCGGACTCGAGAACTTCCAGCCGCGGGCCGCCGCCAGGGCCGATTTTCCGGCGCAGGCGGCGATGCCGGCTTCGACAACCGCCGACAACGGCGATCTACTGTGGTGATCCGCATGCCTTCCAACGACCCTATCATCGATTTCGCCAGCGCGGTTGCGGCCGAGCTCGGCGCAGACGCCATCACGATCGGAGACGAGGTGCTCGACCGCTATGGGGAACATACCCTGCCCGGTCCCGACGTGCGCCCCGGCGCGGTGGCGTATCCGGATTCGACCGCGGCGGTGCAGACGCTGGTGCGCCTGGCGAACCGCTTCCGCGTGCAGCTGTATCCCATCAGCAACGGCCAGAACATCGGCCTGGGCACGCGTTCGCCCGTGCGTCCCGGCCAGGTGGTCGTCGACCTGGGCAGGCGCATGAACCGCATTCTCGAGGTCAACGAGGAACTGGGCTATTGCGTGCTCGAGCCGGGCGTGAGTTTTCGCGCCATGCACGACGAATTGCGCCGCCGCGAGAGCCGGCTGATGATCTCTCCCACCGCCGGCCCGTCGCAGGGCAGCATACTCGCGAATGCGCTGGACAAAGGGGGAGGCAGCGGCGCCTACGCGGATCACTTCGGCATGAGCTGCGGCATGGAAGTCGTGCTCGGCAATGGCGACGTGATCCGCACCGGCGACGGCAGCCTCGCGGGCGACGCGCATCCCAACTGGCACGTGTCCAAATACAGTTTCGGCCCCATGCTGGACGGCCTGTTCTCGCAATCGAATTTCGGCATCGTCACACGCATGGGTATGTGGCTCATGCCCCGGCCGCCGCACATCGAGCCGTTCTTCTTCACGTTTCCCGACGACGAGGACCTGGCCGGCATCATCGACCGCATCCGTCCGCTCAAGCAGACCAATTTCGTGCCCACGCTGATCCGGGCCACCAATGATCTGTACCTGCTTTCCTCGGCGGCGACCCACCCGGAGTACGCGGCCAGCGGCGGCGCCCGGACCTTGTCCGACGAGGGGCGGGCCGCTTTGCGCCGCGAATACGGCCTGGGCGCATGGACGGTATCCGGAGCGCTGTATGGCGCCAGCCGGGAGGCCGTCGAGCCGCAGCTCGAGCGCGTCGCGCGTCATTTCCTGGCATTGGGCAAAGGGAGGCGGATCCCGCTGGACGAGGCCGAGCGCATCGGGCCGCTGCACATCGCCATCAATTCCAATACCGGCGTACCGACGGACAGCGAGCTGAAAATGCTGGGCTGGCGTCCCGGCGGCGGCGCGATCTGGCTGTCCGCAGGGTCGCCGGTGGTGGGCGAGGTGGTCAACGGCTTTCAGCGCAAGGCGCGCCGCATCTGCGAGGACCATGGGCTGGAATACCTGCTGTCGAACGTATGCGGCGCGAGGTTCGCGCGCAGCGTCCATGCGATTCTCTATAACCGCGAGGACGCCGCCGAGACGGCGCGGGCCGATGCTTGCTACCGGGCGCTGGGAGAGCTGTTCGCGTCGAGCGGGGTTTTCGTGGGGCGGGCGCCCACGATGTACCACGGGTTCCACCAGGCGCAGCGCATGCCGGAGTTCGTGCGCGCCTGCTCGTCGATCAAGGCAGCCCTGGACCCGAACGGCGTCATCGCGCCGGGCAAGTACGGCATCGAGTAGCCCGCCCGCTCGGCGCTATGCCGCCAGCCCCCGCAGGTCGGGATGCCGCAGGTGCCAGTCCGTGGCGTGCTGGAAGGCGATGCCGATGCGGCAGAGCAGGCCGTCGTCGTAAGGCTTGCCCAGGAGCTGGATGCCGACCGGCATGCCGTGCGCGCCGAAGCCGGCGGGCAGCGCCAGGCCGCAGGCGCCCAGGAAATTGCCGGCGCGGCTGAAGGCGGCCAGCGGCGTGGCCGCTTCGTCAACCTCTTCCAGGAGGCAGGCTTCGAAAGGCAGGGCGGGGGTCAGCAGCGCGTCCGTGGCGGCCATCCAGTCCTTCCATGCCTGCCGGGTCCGGGCATGCTCCTCCATGGCGGCCAGGTAGTCGGCGGCGCTCAGGGCCTTGCCGGCCAGGATGCGCTGGCGCACGTAGGGGCCGAAGGGCTGGGCCGGGTCTTCGATGTAGGCGCGGTGCAGGGCGTAGGCTTCGGCGGCGATGATGCGGCCGTTGCTGAGCATCAGACCGTGGAAATCGAAGGGCACGTGGACCTCTTCCACTTGCGCGCCCAGGTCTTGCAGCACGCGGCGGGCGGCCTGCAGGGCGGCGGCCACCGCGGGCGCGACGGGCATGGGGTACTGGGTTTCGGGCAGCACGGCGATGCGCACGCCTTGCAGGGGGCGGGCGCCCGGGCGCGGAAGCGCGGCGTCGAAGCGGGGCGCGGCGAGCGTGGCGGGGTCGTGTTCGTCG